>Ga0210394_10000416_pt1 | contig 92478 bp, 77 predicted proteins | sample IncBWC12MmetaG_FD_160121 | JGI IMG/M metagenome (GOLD analysis project Ga0210394, IMG submission 160121) | Forest soil microbial communities from Barre Woods Harvard Forest LTER site, Petersham, Massachusetts, United States - Inc-BW-C-12-M | ecosystem: Environmental > Terrestrial > Soil >...
TTTGGGTGGCGAGGGATTGGGCTTCTTTTTGGGCATGGTAGTGGCAGAAGTGGGGATGGCTGGCGATGCGCGGGGTGCGGCAACGGCGGCCGTCGGAGAAGGTGAACAGACACAGGGATACGCGGTCTTTTTTACTGAGAGAAGGCATGGAAGTCTCCTTGAATTTGAGTTTTTGAGATTGCTTGCTGGTTCCAGCGGCGCTGGCTCCGGCAAGTTGAAATGGTTTTCAGTCGTCAGTTTTCAGTTTTCATTCAGAGAAGAGAAAGCAACGAGAAAGCCGTGGAACCTGGGGGAACGCCGGCAAGATGCCGGCGCTACAAAGATGGCCCGAAAACAGAAGCGCCCCGGCTTTGCCGGGGCGCAGTGGTCAACGGGGATATTTTACCGCGACGGTACTTCGAGTCAAAGAGAAAGATCGGGGGCAATGGCGATTGGGTTAACTGGATAGGATTCGCAAAAATGGGCTAGACTCTAGGGAGGAGAAGCAAGGAAATGGCTGCGAGCATTATTGTGAGCAATCCGGCGATTCTGAGCGGCGAGCCAGTTTTTCGCGGGACCCGAGTCCCGTTCAAGTCGCTGACTGACTACTTGGAGTACGAACGGAGTCTGAGCGAGTTCCTCGAGGATTTTCCCAGCGTGACCCGGGCCGATGCGATTGCGGCCCTGGAAGAAGCTCGAATCTGAAAAGTCAAAACCCGCAGCCTTAAAACCGAAGGCTGCGCCACCCCAACAGCGTCTGCTCCACCCGCCCCAGGTCGTCGAAACAGTTTTCAGTGGTCAGTATTCAGTTCTCAGTTAGAGAAGAGAAAGTAACGAGAAAGCCGTGGGACTTGAAAGAAAGCCCACACGTAAAACCAGCGGTGTGACATCCGGCAGGGGTATAATTGGAGGAGATCACCCGCGAGGCGTGTGTGACCATCGAAGAACAGATTGTTGAAAAACTGCGCGATTTGCCTCCCGAAAAGCAAAAGAAAGTATTGGAGTTTGTGGACTCCCTGAAGAAGGACAGCGGGCCGAAGACGCCGCGCCGCAGCCTGCGTGGATTGTGGGCGGACCTGAACATACCCATCACAGAAGAGGACATCGCCGAGGCGCGCCGCGAAATGTGGGGCAACTTCCCGCGTCGTTGAAAGAGCCCAGCATCCCGTTGGGCGGAACCCACTTCATTTGTGGAAGATTAGAAAGATTCGATACGCCAGACTAGGCGGGCGGACCAGGTTTTTTGTTTGGTGAGGTCGGGGCGCCAGACGGCGAGGATTTGGGAGCCCTGGTAGACGCGCTCGAAGCCTTCTTCGGATTCGGAGACGGTTTCGATGGGGGCGACCCAAAACTCATCCATCAAGGGGGCGTGCAGGGCGATGCGGAGGCGCTGCCAGCCATCTTCCATGCGGAGGATGGGGCCGGGCAGCACTCCGCTGAAACGCAGATTCTGGCGGCCTGCGAGCGTTTCGAAGAAGCGGTCTGGTTCCGTAGGGGCCAGTAAATTGACAATGGACTCGATGCCGATGGCGACATGTTTGTCGAGGGGCTCCTTGAGCTTCAAACTGACTTCGCAGGCCACTTCGCAGCCTCTGGGCGCGGGGCTGAAGGTGAACTGCTTGAGGAGCAACAGCTTTGGCGCCGAGGTTTCACTCTTGCCGTGCACCAACAAGGAGTCCGCGCGGAAAAGCTCGGCGTCATTCGGCGTGGAGCTTTTTACGGTGAAGACTCCGCCGGCGAAACCTGCGTCCTCGCGCAATTCGAGATTTTCGTAGTCCGCGTGGGTGCGCGCGGGATCGAAGAAGAGAATGCGGAAGGCGTGGCGGGGCCAACGATCGTAGCGGAGAAAACGTTCGAGGCCGGGTTCCTTGACGCGAGTCTGTTCGTGAATGGAGGCGACCGCTCCCGTGGCGGATTTTCCGGCGGCTTCGCGCAGGCTGGCATGATAGGACTCGGGACGGCGGAGGATGGAGTTGACGAGCGTGGCCGCCGCGGGGCGGAAATCGAGCGCGGCGATGGTGCCGCCGTCGCTGGGCTTCAAGAGCGCCTGGTAATCCAGACCTGTGAAAAGCAACTCGGTAGCGCCGTCCGCGTCGTAATCCAAGAGTTCCACCCGAGCGGTAAGAGCGCCGGGAGTCTGGCGATCGGCGATGGCTTCTGCGCGAATGAGATTACGCCAGGGATCGGTGCGGAGGTGCGGGGCATAGATTCCGCCGAAGATGCCGTGCCAGTAGGCGTCGTTGCACTGCGCTTTCAAGAGGAGATCGCGAGCCTGGAGCAGGTCTTCGTGAGCCTTCGTGCCGATATGCTGGGACGGCACAGCGGCGATGCGCGCGGAAACATGCAGCATTTTCTTGTGAAGCAGATTGGATTCGGGATACTTGCGAAAGAAGCCGCGCCAGGAACCTCCACGAAGGAACGAAAGAACTTCCGGGCGGGCGCTGAATTCTTTCAGAACGGCATGATAGCGCTGACGGACGCGCGTGGGGAGCACCCATTCCATCATTTCGGTGTAGGAAGCGGTGGGCAGGTCGGCGCGGCCAAGCGGAGCGTGAGAAACCAGGTATTCACCAGGCGTGGTGACTTTCAGCCAATCGGAATTTTTTTCGAGCGCGGTAAAGAACTCGTCGAGCCAGCCGTCGGTGAAACAATGCTTGTAGGTTCCGGGCCAGACGCCGAATTTCTCCATGTCGTCGCCCATGGCGGCGACGCCGCCGGGGAAACGGCTGGAGGCGTCGCGCAGATAGGCGATGACTTCTTCCACTTTTCCGAAGGGAATCAGATAGCGCAGGGCCTTTTGGCCGGGGTATAGCCAGACGGTCTTGCCGCGATCTTCAGCGATATAGGGGCCGAATAGTTCCTCCGGCTCGAAACCCGCGGAAAGAAAATGAATATCGTCGACCAGCGTGTACGCGACGTTTGCGGCGGCGAGCACGCTGGGAAGCTGCGGCTCCCAAACACGTTCAGCAAGCCATGCACCGGAAGGCGGGAGGCCGAAGTGTTTTTCCAGGTAGGCGGCGAGGCGCGTAATTTGCTCGTGCTGGTCCTCCTGGGGGATCGAGATCAGGATCGGTTCATAGAAGCCGCCGCCCACGAGTTCCACCTGGCCGGCCTGGACTAGTTTTTTCAAGCGCACGAAGTATTCAGGGCGATTTACCTCAAACCAGGTCAGGAGCGGGCCGGAATAATGAAGGCCGAGATGGACGCCGGGATGTTTTTCGAGCTGCTCGACAAATGGGAGGTAGGAAGTTTCATAGGCTTTTTCGAGCACATGCTCGAAATTGCCGCAAGGCTGGTGCGCGTGAATGAGGAGAGCGAGATGGAAATTCTGGGGCATGGGGACAGTTTTTTCTCTTAGACATCATAACCTGACACGCAAATTTCTGAGTTTCAGGGGCGGCAGGCTTGCGCGAAATGCGTAACTCAAGAGGATGAGATGCACTGCGCCAGACAAAGACACAAAGCCGTTCACGGGGAGGCGTGCTTCAGCACCCAATCGGAGACGGCGGCCAGGGCCTCCGGCGCCATAGTCTCCTCGATTCCGCCATATTCCGCCGGGGAACCGGTCGGAGCGTGCTGGAAGAGATGGTTTAAGCCGGGCAATTCGGAGGCTTGAACATCCTTGTTGCCGGCGTCCTCAAGAGTTTTCTTAATTTTATAAAGGTTTTCCTTTGGCGGGACCTGCAAATCCTTTTGGCCGTTTAGAGCGAGCAGCGGACACAACGTCTTTCGAAGGGCGGGTAAAGGATCGTAGTCGAGGATATCTCGAAACCACGGGGAGGCCATGGTGCGCACTTGGGCTTGCAAGGTCGCGGGGGGGACCAAGGCGCCCATGCCGGTGGACTGCACGAGATCGCTCAATTTGGATTCGAATACGGCGGGATCTTTTTCCTGGCGCGCCAGGGCGTAGGTTTGTTTGTTGAAGTCGAGCGTTCGCGAGATTTGTTCTTCACCAATGCCTGCCACTTTCATGATGAGTTCGGATTGGAGCAGCAGGATGTCTTCGCCTTTCAAGGCGGGGGCCGCGAGGAGCACGACCCAGGCGATATCAGTGGAATGTGATGCGACGATGGGCGCGATCAGGCCGCCTTCGCTGTGGCCGATGAGGCCGATGCGCTTGGGGTCCATGTCCTTGCGGGTTTTCAGATAGGCGACCGCCGACTGCGCATCGGCAGCAAAGTCCTGAATGGTGGCGCTGTCATAGCTGCCGGTGGACTTACCGATGCCACGCTTATCAAACCGCAGAACGGCAATTCCTTTGCGCGTGAGATGGTCGGCCAGAACGAGGAAAGAGCGATGCCCTTCGACGGTTTCGTCACGATCGTGGGGACCGCTGCCACTGAGTAGAATGGCCACGGGGAAGGGGCCGGGGCCCTGCGGAAGCGTGAGAGTGCCCGAGAGGGAAACGTGTGCCTGGTCGTTCGAGAAAGTGACTTCTTCCTCTTTATAGGGGTAGGGCTTCACGGGGTCTTGCGGTCGAAGGAGAGGCAGGAGTTGATCCGAGCGACGAAACTCGAGCTTTTGCTCGACGCCGCTTTGCGTCCAGCTACCGGTCATGACGGTCTTGGCCGGATTGAGCGTGCCGGTGTAGGAGCCTTTTACGACTGGAATTTCGAAGTGAAAGCTGTTTTCTTTCTGGCTGACTTTGACGGCGGGGAGACCGCTGACTCCCTGATCAGGACTGTCGAGGGCGGCGAGTAGCTGCTTCTTGTCATCATGCGTGACGTGCAACTGGAGGCGCAGGCGCAGGCCGTTGGCTGCGATGGCGCCTTGCCAAACGCCTTCGGCGGTGGCGATGGCGTCCGAGGGTTTGCGCGCGCCAGCGTTCGCCGCCTCGCGGTGGAACACGAGGCCGAGGCTGATGCTGCTCTGTGTCCAGCCACCGTCGACGGTGCGGTGATCGGCGGAGATCGTTCCTGCATAGGAAGCGCCTACGGAGGAGACCTTGAAGGTGAGATTCGAATCGTCTTGTGCGAGAGAGTCCACGGGGATGCCGTAGACGCCTTGATCGAGACTGTCAATGGTAGCTTTGAAGGAGCCGTCTGGTTCTTTGGAAATGTGGAGGACGAGGTGAAGGAGAGCGTCGCCGGCTTGCAATGAGCCAGCCCAGCTGCCTTCTAGAGTTGCGGGGACAGGATGCGGCGCCGGTTTGTGCACGGCTGGTGCTTGAGCGGAAGCATTGCAGACAAGAAAGAAAGCGACGAACAAAACAGCAGCCACGCGGCGCCGTATCCCAATCTTCACGCAAGACCTCCGCACAGATCCATCAGCACGGTAGATGGTTCCTCTCTAAAAAGAGTTGGAAACGGATCCCCGGAGAAAGCTGCCTGCGATGGTTGGAGCTCGCAGGCAGCGATGATTCGAAAGAATGGGAGGAAAAAAAAGCGGCACGCCAAAGCGTGCCGCGAGACATTTCCAAAATTTAACTAGCCGCGCCAGAACGAGCTACTTCTTGTTGGCGTACCAATCGGCGTTGATGGGCGTGAAACTATTCCACTTTTCCGGGAGATCTTCGAGGGCGAAGATGGCGGTCACCGGGCAGACCGGGACGCACGCGCCACAATCGATGCACTCCGTGGGATGGATGTACAGCTGCGTTTCGGATTCGAACGCGGGTTCGTCCTTGCGCGGGTGAATGCAGTCCACCGGGCAGACATCCACGCAGGCGGTGTCTTTTGTGCCGATGCAAGGCTCGGCAATCACGTAAGCCATTCGGGATCTCCTTTGTCCGTGCAGCGGGCCGGTGGCCTGCTGCGCGAAACAATACTACCAGCCAAAAATGCCTTATACCATGCGGCTGCTGGAAGCAGCAAGCAGGGTAGTGCAATTGTACGCGGTGCGAATGACTTTCTCAACCGGCGGGGGTGCGGATAGAATGGGAGTGGAAGGCAGGACCATGAGAACTCGGACCGTTTTTGTCGCAGTGATACTGCTCGCGTTTGTGACACCCTTTGCTGCGCCGCAGGCGCCCAAAGCTCGGGCTGTACGAGATCCGGAGCCGATTGACGCGGACGGGTATCAGAAATTGTTGCAGCAGTACCGCGGGAAGCCGCTGTTGGTCACGTTCTGGGCGACGTGGTGCGAGCCTTGCCGCGACGAGTACCCGATGCTGAATGAGCTGGCCAAACGATATGCACCGCAGGGGTTGAAGGTCGTGGGGATCAGCATGGACGATGATGGGGACAGGATATTGATGAGGCGGTTTTTGGCGCGGTATAACCCGGTGTTTACCAATTACCGGAAAAAGCCGGGGAGCGAGGCGACGTTTGATCAGGCGGTTTATGCGGGCTGGAATGGATCGCTTCCGGCGACGTTTTTTTACGCGAAGACTGGGGATCAGATTGGGCACGTGTTGGGCGAGGGCACGCGCGCTACGTATGAGTCTGCAATTCAATCGCTGCTGGGATCGGGTTCCAAGTAGAGATGAAGCGCGTTTGGCCAGGAGAAAAACTGTGATTCTGAGCAAGAACCTGCGAAGTGGGTATATCCAGGACGACGTCGAGCAGTACGTTTATGATTTATTGCCGGAGCGCGATGCGGTTGTCAGCGAGATTGAGGCGTATGCGGCGGAGCATGACGTGCCGATCATCGGGCCGGCGGTGGCGCGGATGCTGGCGCTCTTCGTGCAGGTCTCCGGCGCGAAGCGGATTTTCGAGATGGGGTCGGCGATTGGATATTCGACCATTTGGCTGGCGCGGGCCGCGGGGCCGAAGGGCAAAGTGATTTATACGGACGGTGATCCGGAAAAGGCGAAGAGGGCCAAGGAGTATTTTCGGCGGGCGGGGGTGGCGAAGCGAATCGAGGTGCGAGTCGGTGACGCCTTGGAGCTGGTGAAGAAGGCGGCGGGAAAATTTGACCTTATTTTTAATGATGTGAATAAATCTCAATATCCTGCGGCGTTGCGCGCGGGGCTGCCGAAGGTGCGGCGCGGGGGCTTGTTCATTACGGACAATACTTTGTGGTCTGGGAAAGCGGCGCGGCCGGCGGCGCTCGAAGATGCAGATACACACGGCATTCAGGAATTCAACCGGGTGGTTTACGCTACGAAGGAGCTCTACCCCGTGTTGATTCCTCTGCGTGACGGCGTCACCGTCTGCCAAAAACTCTAGACGCCAAACTACGTCACTTGCGGAAGAAGTTGCGAACCAAAAAGCCGACGTTGGCGGGGCGCTCGGCGAGACGGCGCATGAAGTAGGGGAACCAGTCGTTGCCGAAGGGAATGTAGATGCGGATGCGGTAGCCATCGCGGACGAGGCGGCGCTGCAGATCGGTGCGGACTCCGTATAACATTTGAAATTCGAAATCGTCTTTGGAGATTTGCTTGGCGGCGGCAAATCGAATGGTGGCTGCGATCATCTTCGGATCATGGGTGGCAATCCCGTGGTAGAAGCCGCTGGAAAGAAGCATCTGCATCAGGCGGATGTAGTTGGCGTCAACGTCGGCTTTCTCCGGATAGGCAACTTCCACTGATTCTTTGTAGGCGCCTTTGCAGAGGCGGATGCGGCAGCCGTAGGCCAGCAAGTCCGTGACGTCGGTCTCGCTGCGGTAGAGATAGGATTGGATCACCGTGCCGACGGCGGGGTTCCGGACGCGCACGCTTTTGACGAGGTCAATGGTGCGCTGCGTGTAAAGCGAGCCTTCCATATCAATGCGCAGAAAGTTTTCGAAATGCGCGGCGAATTCCACGATGGACATGACCAGGCCCTGGCAGAAATCGGTGTTCAGGTCGAGGCCAAGCTGCGTCAGCTTGCAGGAGACGTTGGCTTGGATTCCTTCCTTAGCGATGCGTTCGAAAATTTCCAGATAGGTGTCGCGGGAATGCTGGGCGTCGGTGGTGTTGGCAACATTTTCACCGAGATAATCGAGGCTGGTGAGCATTCCGGCGTCGTTGCAGCGGCGGGCAGCTTCGATGGCTTCGTCGAGCGATTCGCCGGCGACGAAGCGGCGCGCCATGCGGCGGGTTGTGCCATTGGAGGTAACCCAACTGGCGAAGCCTTTGCTTTCGGAGAGCTTCAGGAGCGTGGAGCGGAGCATGCGGGTTTAATTATGGCAGTCTGGAAAGATTGAAACTAGTGCGTGTGCTCTTCCAGAAACTTTTCGGCGTCGATGGCGGCCATGCAGCCGGAGCCCGCGGCAGTGACGGCCTGGCGGTAGCGATGATCCTGAACGTCGCCGGCGATGAATACGCCCGGAACGCCGGTCAGGCTGCCGTGTTTGGCGATGAGGTAGCCGTTGGCGTCCATTTCGAGTTTGCCTTTGAAGACGATGGAATTGGGGTCGTGGCCAATGGCCACGAAGACGCCGTCCACGGTAATTTCGCGCGCTTCCTTGGTTTCCGGATTGCGCAGGCGGGCGCCTTCGACGTGACCCTGGGGGGCCACAATTTCTTCGACGACGAAGGGAGTGGTGAACTCGACTTTTTCGTTGGCCTTTGCGCGGTCAATCATGATTTTCGAGGCACGGAATTCGTTGCGGCGGTGAATCAGATAGACCTTGCTGGCGTAACGCGAGAGAAAATTTGCCTCCTCCATGGCGGAATCGCCGCCGCCGACGACGGCGATGGGTTTACCGCGAAAAAAATAGCCGTCACAGGTGGCGCAGGTGGAAACACCGTGGCCGATCAATTCCTTTTCGCCTTGCAAACCTAGCAGCCGCGCGGAGGCTCCTGCGGCAACGATTAGCGCTTTGGCTTCGTAGGTTTCTTTTCCGGCAATGATTCGAAAGGGGCGTTTGCTCAGGTCCACTTCGGTGACCGCGCCGGCTTTGAACTCCGTGCCGAACTTCTGCGCCTGTTTGCGCATGTTTTCGATGAGCTCGGGGCCCATGATGCCGTCGGGAAAGCCGGGATAATTCTCGACGTGGGTGGTGAGGGAAAGCTGGCCGCCGGGTTCGTGCCCGTCCAGAACGAGCGGCTTCAAGTTGGCGCGCGCTGCGTAGATGGCGGCCGTTAGACCGGCGCATCCGCTACCGATGATGACCACGTTGTGCATTCCGTTTTTCTCCACATATTAGATTCAGCGCGGCGCCCGCCGGATTCAACGGACTCGGTATTGTAGCATTGCCCTCGATGCGAATCGGAATTCGCGGGAGCCAAATTGGAGAGACGTTTGAGGGAGAGCTGCGTTGACCGGGGGAAAGTGCTGCCGTTATAGTTTGGAGAAACAAATGGTTGCCTGAGGAGAAAGCAACGATGGATCCAAGATACCCGATTGGGAAACTTGAAATGCCGGCGCAGGTTTCGCAGGCGCGGCGGCAGCAGGCGATGGATGAGATTGCGTCAACGCCAGCCAAACTGCGCGCGGCGGTGAAGGGCTTGAACGACACGCAACTCGACACGCCGTATCGCGAAGGGGGTTGGACGGTGCGGCAGCTTGTGCACCACATACCGGATAGCCACTTGAACGCGTACGTGCGGCTGAAGCTCGCGCTCACCGAAGAAAGTCCGACCATCAAGCCGTATGACGAGGCGGCGTGGGCAAATTTGGCGGATTCGAATTCGACGCCGATTGAGGTTTCGCTCACGCTGATGGATTCGATACACGATCGCTGGGTGCGCATCTGGAGATCGTTGAAGCCGGAGCAGTTCGCGCGCAAGCTGGTGCATCCGGATAGCGGAGAGCGAACCGTGGACTGGATGCTTTTTCTCTACGAGTGGCACGGGAAACATCACACGGCGCACATCACGGAACTCCGCAAACAGAAGGGCTGGTAGCCGGCGGAACTGCGGCCTGCTCGAATGAACTCCACGCAAACTTGGGACCCGGAGCGTTACGCTCGCAACGCCCGTTTTGTGAGCGATCTTGCCGGGCCAGTGGTCGAGTTACTGGATCCACGGCGGGGAGAGCGCATCCTCGATCTCGGTTGTGGAGATGGGGTGTTGACGGCGAAGCTCGCCGCGATGGGCTGCGAAATGGTTGGAGTTGACGGGAGCGGCCCGCAGATCGAAGCGGCGCGAAAGCTTGGTTTAGATGCGCGCGTCATGGACGGCGAAAAGCTCTCCTTCGATGAGGAGTTTGACGCGGTGTTCAGCAACGCGGCGTTGCACTGGATGCGCAGCCCCGAGGCAGTGATCGCAGGCGTGCGGCGGGCGTTGCGGCGGAAAGGGCGGTTTGTCGCGGAACTTGGCGGATACGGGTGTGTTGCGAAAATCAAAAAGGCGCTCGTTGATGCGCTGAATCGCCGCGGGCTAGATGGCGAGGCTGCGGTGCCGTGGTATTTTCCGACAGTCGAAGAGTACTCGGCGTTGCTGAAGAAAGCCGGCTTTTCCGTGGGCTATATTGCGCTGGTGCCTCGCCCTACGCCGCTTCCCGGCGATGTCACTGGCTGGCTGGAGACGTTCGCGGAGAGTTTCCTGGGTCGCTTACCTGCTGCGGAGCGTCCTGCGTATGTCGCCGAAGTGCGCGAAGCGTTGCGGCCATTGTTGGTGGATGCGGAAGGCAAATGGACCGCGGATTATGTGCGGTTGCGGTTTACGGCTTCGAGGTCGATTGTCGGTAATGTGTGAATCTTAAGGTGCTTCATTTGAGAGTAGAAAAGCCTAATTTCGAAGCTGCTGTGACGAAATTCCAAGAATTTCTAAAGGCAAACCACCACTCAGACGAAATTACTTGGGTACAGCCTGACGATGTGCTTTTAACAGGCGAGAAGCTAGTGTATGTCCGTGTGCCTAACCAGAAGACGGCTCGCGAGATAGCGCGAAAGACGTATGAAGAGGGAATGCCACGAAGGCGCGGAGTGCTATTTAGAACGATCTGCGATCTGGGGAGCACAACATGCTCACACGCGTGGACTCCTGAGAATGACGATGAAGCAGAAGGCCTACTTATGCCTGAAGGCCTGAAGCTGACTATTCAGGCCGACAGAATTAAAGGAGTTTCCATCAAGAGTGGCATTCAGTGGGCGTACCTCAGAATTCGATATCGTCGGAAGCAGAACCTTAGGAAGGAGCTGTTTCGGTGATAAGGGTAAAGTGGCGCGGCCTACTCCGCCTCGTGTACGATACTGCGGCACGCAAGGAGAACGCATGAGCCGACCGGCAGGAACTTACGCCATTTTTGAAACTTCGCAGGGGAACGTGGTGGTGCGCTTGCTCGAGAAGGAAGCACCAAAAACGGTTGCGAATTTTGTGGGACTCGCCGAAGGCACCAAGGAATTCACGAACGAGAAGACGGGGCAGAAAGAGAAGCGGCCTTTCTACGACGGGCTGATTTTCCACCGCGTTATTCCACAGTTCATGATTCAGGGCGGCTGCCCACAGGGCAGCGGAATGGGCGGGCCGGGGTACAAGTTCGCCGATGAGTTTCATCCGTCGCTGAAGCATTCGAAAGCGGGAAAACTTTCCATGGCCAATAGCGGGCCGGGAACCAACGGGAGCCAGTTCTTTATCACCGTGGCGGCGACACCGTGGCTGGACAATCGCCACACGATTTTTGGCGAAGTCGTCGAAGGCCAGGACGTGGCGGACAAAATTTCAAACGTGGCGCGCGATTCCAGCGACCGGCCACGGACTCCTGTAACGCTGCAAAAGGTGCGCATCGAGCGTATTCCGTAAACACAAAGCATGCGAATGCTTTCGCCCGAAAAACTCCTGCGACTGATGATCGAATTCATCTTTGTTATGCTCGGCGTTTTGTTTGCATGGTTCGGGCTTGCAGGACCGGCTCACGGCCGAACGGTAGACCGGCACAGCGTTGCCTGGTTGATCCTCAGCGTGGCATTACTTCTCTGGGGCCTCCGCGCGCTTTACAAACCGGGCCAGTGGTGGACGCGGTGGCAAAACTGGACGCGCGGGCTGTCGCTGGCGCTTCTGGGACTGGTCATGCTGGCGATTACGCGCGTGCCCTTCTTGTGGGTGGGCCCGTTGCTGGCGGCCGGTGGCGCCGTGCTGTTGCTGCGCGGCGTTATCGAGGGCATTCTGATTTTCCGGCCTCGCTGAAGAGGCGGGCATTCGATCTAAGGCATGTACTTATGAATTCCCGGATTGCCGCCGCCATCGGCTATAATCCGCGCCACAGACAGCCCTTCCAGTAAACGGGATTCCGCTCAGGGCTGCCGTTCACACTCATCCAAAGAACGAAGGAGAACGTCCGTGCTCAAGGAATTCAAAGAATTTGCCATGCGTGGCAACGTCATGGATTTAGCTGTCGGAGTCATTATTGGCGCTGCGTTTGGAAAAATTGTGACGTCGCTGGTCGAGGATGTGCTCATGCCGCCCATCGGCCAACTGGTTGGCAAAGTCGATTTTTCAAACTTGTTCGTAAGCCTGAGCGGGAGGCATTTCGATTCGATTGCGGCGGCCAAAGCGGCGGTCCCGCCAGGGTCAACGCTGAACTATGGGATCTTCATCAACAACACGATTAATTTTCTGATCGTGGCGTTCGTGGTTTTCCTGGTAGTCCAACAGATGAATCGCCTCACGAGAAAACAAGTCGCGCCGCCCGCGCCGACCACCAAGGACTGCCCGCAGTGCGCGATGCCGATTCCTCTGGCGGCGAAGCGGTGCGGGCATTGCACCTCGCAGCTGGCTTGACCCGGTGTCTCTGCGCCAAAGAACTGTTCTTAGTTCTAAGTAATAAGTTGTTAGCAGGAATCATGGAGGATCGGAATTGGGAAGGACGTATTTTGGCGGGCGGACTAAGACTAGAACCGGATGGCGCAAAACAGGATAGCCAGCGGCTTTCGACAGCACACTAACAACTAAAAACTAAGAACTAACTACTGCTTTCCTCAGCTCTTCGGCTCTTTTTTCTTCTTGTTGGTTTCCAGATGGGCGCGCAAGCGGGCGACCACGATATCTTCGTGCCCTTCGTCAAGCTCCTTTTGCACTTCTTCCAGCGCGAAGTGCACCACGTCATGATGGTGAATCTCCTGCGGGGCCAGAGCATCGCTGAAGCGCAGCCAAAGCCGGTGCAAGAGATTGACTTCGTTGGCGGTCAGGTTTGGCGCATGCGGCCCGAGGACTTTGTAGACCTTGTCCCCGTTGGGCATGTGAATCTCGAGATTGAATTGTGGCCTCTGGTCGCCAAGCTTTTCCCAGGCGTCACCGATCAGCCGCGCTTGCTCTTCGGTGCTCTCGTGCGTGGAATGGCCGAGGACGATGGTGCTGGACTGCAGCGATGTTGCCGCACGAAGAATGCCGTCCGAGAGATCGTTGGCGGCGACCACGGCCAGGCGGATGGACTTGCCGCGCTTTTCCGCGAGCGCCAGCGCTTGTGAAAAAAGCTGCTGCTCGATACTGCCGAAGAGCTGTTCGGCTTCGAGCTCGTATTCGCCGGACGCGGAGCGGCGCAACAAGCGAACGTGAAGCACGATGACGTCGCGGCGGCCCGGTTTGACGCGGTCAAGCACATTTCCGAGGTGATAAAGAGCGTGAAGGTTGCTGACAGGCACAAGAATGTTGCCGGGGCGCGCGCCGACGGCTGAAGGAGTCAGCTCGCCTTCCATTTCGAGATGGAACTGGTCCATTTCAACGTGTTTGGTATTGCCGCGCCGGTGATGCGTAAACCGTTCGGAGAGCGTGAAGATGATGAAGAGCACGACGGAAAAGGTGACGCCGGCGATGGTGGCGTCTTTTTTCGTGAAGAGGTTTACGACGGCGATTCCGAGCAAAACCAGCGTGATGAGGCCGAGGCCGAGCGGAATTTCCACGCCAAAAATCGTGAAATTCAGCGGAACGCGGTACTCGCGATCGCCCGGGTGCGTGTAGCGCAGGATGAGCACCGCCAGGCCTTTCATGGCAAAACTCCAAATCACGCCGAAGGCATAGAGGTTCGCGAGAAACGTCACGTTGCCGCGGCTGATGATGATGGTGAGGATCTGCAACCCCGCGACAATGTTGATGATGCGGTAGGAGGTGCCAAACCGGCGGTGTGGCTGGCGGAACCAGTCGGCCAGAACGCCGTCTTCGGAGACGCGGTTGAGCACGCCGTTCGAACCGACGATTGCGGTATTGACCGCGCCCGCCAGAATCATGGTGCCCACCACGACGACGAAGGCGTGGAAGACGAGGCGCACCAAGAACGGTCCTTCCAGACTCATCGCCAGGCCGCCAATGAGGTTTTCCAGATAGTTCTGGCGAATGTTGTCCGGAATGATCATCACGGCGAAAAAGGAGACCAGTGAAGTGAAGACCAGGCTGTAGATAAAAATGACCAGGCCGGTTTTCTTCAGGTTCGGCAGCTTGGGATGCTCGATTTCGCGGTAGACCTGGGCGAGGGATTCTTCGCCGCTCATGGCCAGGACGGAATGGCCGAGGCCGATGAAGATTGCGAGGATGCCGGCAAAATGCGCGAAGTGCACGCCGTAAAGCCAGCCCATGGCGTTGGGCTCAAGCTTCAAGTTCTTCGGATGCGGGATCGGTGGAAGCGAGGGATGGCGCAGCCAGACGGTGTAGATGCACCAAGAAATGAGGATCACCACCATGACGGTGGTGACCTGCATGATGCGCATGGCCTTCTGGCTGGATTCGTGGACGCCCTTGACGTTGTACCACCAGAAATAAATGGTCACGAAGATGGCGAATACCGCGGCGCCGAATCCTGGGGAGATGTGCAGATGCAGATGGACGTAATCGAACGTTTCGTTGCATAGGCCGACGATATATTGGCCGGCGGAGACGCCGCTGATGGGGCCGGTGAGGATGTAATCGAACATCAGCGCGGAGACGCTGAACTTGGCAAGTGTTCCGCCCATCGCTTCCTTGACGACGCGATAGACGCCGCCGCGCACGAACATGCTGCAGCTCTCGACGTAGATGGCGCGCACGGCGTAGGAGAAGAGCATGATGCCGAGGATGAACCACGGCGCGGCCTTGCCGATGTAGGCTTCGGCTTCGCCACCGGCGTAGTAGGCGGAAGAAGCGAGATCGTTGAGCACAATCGCCGCGGCGCGCCAAAAGGAAATGAAGCTGAGGAGCGCCGTGGTGGCAACAAGAACACGCGGAATTCCGCCGCCACGGCTGCCTGCGGCAGCAGGGCTATTGGGAGTGCTGCTCATGTCTGGGTTTCGCTAAGTTGCAGGTTGAAATGCTCGCATTTTTGCGGCGCTAAGTCTAGCGAGGCGGGGCGGCGGATTGCCGAATTGGTCTAGCTTTCGGGAGTGCGGAAGGCTTTGGCGCATTCGGCGCAGGGGCAGATGATGCGGAAATAGTCGTAGCTGTAGATGCCGGTGGAGTGGCCGTCGGAGAAGCTGAGTTGAATGGCGTAGCTGCCTATTTGCGTGGCGGCTTGGGCGCGGGGCTTGGGCTTGAACATCGGCAGGGCGGGAGAGGAGAGAAACGCTGGAGCGGGTTCCGCGCTGTGGTCGGCTTTCTTGCCGCGTGCATCACTGCAAGTTGCGCAGGGGCACTCTTCGCGGAGATAGGTGAAATCGTAATGGCTGGCGTGGCCGTCGGCCCAGGCAATGTCTATGCCGGCACCGTTCGAAATGTGAATCTTGATGCTGGTGGGCTTTTTTCGCGGGTCGGCAGGGGTCGGCATGATTTCGAAGTGAGTTTAGGCCTTGGACTTGCCGTCGCAACAATCGCCGGGCGGGATGGGATTTCCGTGGGGGCAAGTTTTCGGGTGCCCTAGAAATGTGCAGATGCGCTGATCGAGTTCGGGGCTGATGATGTGTTCGAATTTGCAGGCTTGCGTGTGGGCTTCGGTGTCGTCGATGGAGAAAGTGTCTTTGAAGAGGCGCTCGGCCAGGCGGTGACGGCGGACGACGCCGCGGGCGCGCTGGCTGCCGACGGGAGTGAGTTGGACTTCGCCGTTTTGCAGTTCCACCAAGCGCAGATCGGACATGCGCGACAGAACGCGCGCGGCGGGTTCATCCGACACGACTGGAAGTTTTCCCGCGGGACCGGTGGCGTGAAGGCTTGCTGCCTGCGCGGGCTTCCCTTCTTCGCCGAAAATCCAGATTTGTTCGAGCAGATGGTCGAAGCGAATTTCGTCGTCGGTGGAGACGGCGGTGCAACAGTCGGCCGTGTCGGCGAGAGGACACGCGAGCGGATGGCCTGGTCCATGTTGCGCCGTGTCGAAATGCAAGTGGCCGTGGGCTAGCTCGATGCGGCGGTCGGCCTGGCGCGCGATGTCCGGATCGTGGGTGACCATCAGGATGGTGTGGCCGGCGTTGTGCAACTCGCGGAAGATTTGAAGCACGATGGTTTCGTTGGCTTCGTCGAGATTTCCCGTTGGCTCGTCTGCGAGGATCAGCTTCGGCTGGTTGATTAGGGCGCGGGCGATGGCAACGCGTTGTTGTTCGCCGCCGGAAAGCTGCGCGGGAAGATGCGTCAGGCGGTCGCCGAGGCCGACGCGCTTTAGCGCTTCGGCGGCCTGCTTTTCGTCGGTGATGCTATGAAAATACTGCGCCAGCATTACGTTTTCCACGGCTGTGAGATACGGCACGAGATGGAATTGCTGGAAGACGAAGCCTACTTTTTCCGCGCGGTAACGCACGATTTCGTTTTCACGGAGTTTCGAGAGGTCGACGCCGTCAACGACGACGCGGCCGGAGGTCAGCGTGTCCAGGCCGCCGAGAATGTTGATCAGCGTGGTTTTGCCGGAGCCGGAAGGGCCCATCAGAGCAACCCACTCGCCGGTGTTCACGCCGAAGCTGACGCCGCCGAGTGCGCGCAGGACGCCGTATTGCTTGGTCAAATTTTCGATGACTACTTGCGTCGCCGCGATGCGCGGGGGCGCTTGCACTACGGAACTCACGCTTCACCTCGAAATACCGATGCGGGGCGGATAGCTGCCAGACGCCGCAGTGGGTATGCGCTGATGATGGCTACAAGGATTGTTAGGGCCACGGCTACAGGATACACAATCAGGCGGGGGCGCGCCGCCACGCCGAAGACGGCCTTGCCTAATGCGATGGACAGGAAGATGCCAGCCGCGGCGCCGATTGCGCCGCCGGCAAGGCCCAGCAACGCCGACTCGACCAAGAATAGCCGCAGGACGCGGCGCATGGAGCCGCCGATGGCCTTCATCAAGCCGACGTCCATTTTTCGTTCCATGGCCACGTTGGTCATGGCGGCCATCACGCACAGCGCCGTCAGCACCAGCACCAAGGCCACAGTAAACTCAAGCAAGCCCGAGATGCGGCCGTAAATCTTCGCCTGCGCCTCGGTGAACTGCCGGACGGGACGGACGTCGAGATCGGGGAATTGTTTTTGCAACGTGCTCACGTAATCGTTGATTTGTTTGGGAGTGCCCGGAACCATGATCTCGACATCGCTAATGCCCCAGAGCCGATTCGCTAAGCGCTGAACAAAATCCAACATGACAGTGACTTGAGAATCCTCGGGCCCGCCCGTTTCGACAAGCGACGAAACCTTGCACGTTCTCTTCCGGCCGGAGATCAGAATTGAGATCGTTTCGCCCACATGTGCGTCCAATTGCTTTGCGACCTGAACGCCGAGAGTACACGGAAGGTCTCCAGGAACGACCAAGTCATACCCGGGGGCGTCGGGATCAGTAGGAGGTGGGATCATCGTGACGCTCGCGGTGCGTATGCCCATTCCGCGTTTGCCAGCGAGGATGGCATTTACTGGCACGCCGCCTCGAGGACCACGGACAGTAGCAATCGCGTAGAGGAAAGAGGTGGCTTCAACCCGATAAGGACCGACGGATTTCGGAATCGCATCCATGATGGAATCGTTCATCGTTGCAACCAAGTCCCCCGCCACCGGAACTTTGGGTGAAATGATGACATTCGGGCCGAAGGCGCGGAATTCGAAAGTAAGGCGGCGCTTGGCGTCGATTTGAAGATTGAGGAGGGCGGCGGTGACGGCGGCGCCGGAGCCGAGAGCGAGCAGCATGACGAAGAGGCGGCCGCGGTTGGCGCCGAAGAGGCGGCGGATGATGCGCCAGAACATGGCTCGGTTGGTGGTGTGGGGGGCGGCCATCATTCGCCTCGCAGGATGGGCGCGGGCTCGTAGCGGGACGCGCGGCGGAGCGGGAGGGCACTGCCGAGTATCGTGACGCCGGCGGCGAGGGCAACGACTACGAGGAATACGATGAGGGAAGGTTCCGGAGCGACGCCGAAGATTTTTTCGCCGAGGAGGCGCGCGAGAAGAATTCCAAGCGCGTAGCCAACTCCCCCGCCGACGAAGGCTAGGAGCAGCTGTTCCGCGGCCAGTAAAAAGCCAACGGTGCCGGAACCGGCGCCGAGCGCTTTCATCAAACCGATCTCAGTTCGGCGTTCGATTACGGATGCCGCTGCGGACGCGCCGACTGCCAACGCGGCCGCGAGCAGCGCGGCTCCTGTCACCAGCCATAAGAGCATTTGCACGCGCGTCAGAATTTGGCCTTCGCCTTCGGCGACGCGGCGAATCACACGCACATCGGTCCCGGGTAATTCCTGTTGAATTTGAAAGGCGATCGAGGAAATGTATGGCGTGCAGAACCAACGGTCATACTCGGTGGGTGTAAACGACTTCACATCGCGCTTCGCGAATGCATCTTCCGGCTTGGTCAGCGCGCTGACGTAGAGCTTGCGATACTGGCCCGGCTTGCCCGCGAGTTGCTGGACGCTGAGGAGGGGCATGAGAAGGGCGTCATCCTCTGGACCACCGCTGGAAAGTATCCCCGTAATAGTGCAGGGCGCGTACTTCTGCATCTTCTCGAGATCGGGAACATTTGCCAACATCTGTTGTCCGAGACCAAGCTTCATTCGCTGCGCAAGATTGACTCCGGCGACACACTCGTTAGGAGCGTCGACGTAATAGTGGCCGTTGGGACCAACGTTAACCCGCCGCGGCTGGCTGGATTCTTCCGAAAACCAACGTCCCTCGATTCGAAACCAGGGATTCGTCTTCTCAATACCTGTTGCGAAAGTGCTGCCATCTTCAAGATGCAGCGGATGCGAGCCCCAAGTTCCAATCAATTGGACTTTTGTTCCAGCATTTGAGGAGGTTAGCTCGCTGGAGTCCGCCGCTACATTGGCGGAAACCTCCAAGACTGGCGAGAAGGCCATGATGTTGTTGTGCCAGAAAATGGTTTTCAGTTTGGGGAGGTCGGCTTCGGGGAGATAGGCGCCGGCGTTCACGGGGCGGTAGTCCACGCCGCCGATTTCGAGTGGCAAGGAATCGGCTTGCGGCGTCACGAGGAGATTCGCGCCGAGGCTGCGGAATTCCTTGGCCAGGCGGTCGCCCACGTCGAGCGAAACGCTCAGGGCTGCGGTGGCTACACCCATGCCGAGTGCCAGCGCGGCTCCGGTCAGGAGCTTGTGGCGCGGACGGCGTCCGAAGGAATCTGCGACTAGCCTCAAGAACATAGTTATGGAAATAGCTTCTGTTTTCAGTTCTCAGTATTCAGTTCTCAGTAAGATTTTTTGATGAATATTTTTTTTTGCTTTCTGTCTTCTTACTGAAAACTGACCACTAATAACTGAAAATCTTTTGCCCTTGGACGTAGTTCCAACTTCCAGCCGCACATTAACCTCTACTGAGGAATCTCCTTTGCGGCTTGGGTCAACGACGAAATATCGATCACTAAATCACCGCCATCGGCGTGCGAGGACACTCCAATCGGATTGCAGCCGCCCTGGTCGCCGATCGAAGGGACGTAGATGGCCGCGCCACAGTGGCGGCAGATGACGTTCTGGCCGTCCTGGCGATAGCCTTCGGCTCCGCAGATGCGGCAAGCGTCAAGACCTACGCCATAGCCATTGGGCTTCTTAATGATGAGGAAGCGCAGTGACTGATTGCCGGCGGTGATGGTGTAAAGATGAAGAGTTCCGTCTTGCACTTCGCTGATGGGAATGCGCACTACGTTGCCGTCAGCGGAAAGCGCTCGCGCGGAGGGTGGCGCGGAATTCGCGCGCGTGTAAATGAAATCCGCGGTCAGCACGAGGATCACCACCAAGCATGCGCCGACTGCGGCGATCATCCAGCTGCCCTGGCGGCGATTCTGCGATTCGAGCAGCCTTTTCTCCGCCTCACCGGTGGCTTCGTTCGCGGCCTTGGCGTTGGAGGCCGATTGCCATTCGCGCAAGATCAACAAGGCCGCCGCTCCGAAAATGAACACGAAGAAAAACAGCTCGTTGCGGACGATGGGGCCGATCAGCGCCATTTCTTGCTTGCTCGATGGGAGCCAGCGCGCCTCGCTCAACTCATGCAAACCGGTCAGCGCCAGCTGAAAGGCCACGAGCATCAAGATGGCGCTCGTCACCGCGAAGAAGCGGTGCAGCGGTACGCGAAGAGTGCCCTTAAAGAAGAACAAGCCCACGGCAACGGCCGCGCCGATGCCGGCTATCGTGCCAATCCACGTCTGTAATCCTTCGCTCGATAGCTCCACGGCGCGCAAAATCAGCGCCAGCTCCGCGCCCTCGCGCAGAACCATCAGGAACACGAACAGGAAGATCCCCCAGCCCGCGGCTTTGCCGGCCCGCTCGGCGTAGGCCTCCACTTTGGCCTCGATTTCTTTTTTCAGGTGGCGCGCAACTCGGTTCATCCATACGATCATCGTAATGACGAACACCGAGGCGACCAGGAGCATCAGCCCCTCGAAGCCGTCTTCGCTGATGCGGAAGCGCTCCAGGGCGACCGCAACGCCCAAGCTGAGCGCCGCGGCGGCCGCCACGCCATACCAGGCGAAACGCGCCAGGTGCCCACGCCCCGTGCGGGAAAGATAGACGAGGATAATGCCGACGACGAGAGAGGCTTCAACGCCTTCGCGAAGGGCAATGAGAAAAGCGGAAAGCACACAATCTCCAGTTGTGAATCATTTGCAACTACCTTTTAAGTGTATCGCAACGAGGGACTTCCGTCAACCGGACCAATGCGGTCCGATTACTTGGATGCGCGGATAAGGTATCCTGTTTCAAGCTAATGCGCACCTTCCGACACACCGCCTCTCTGCTCGTGACCGTGTTGCTGCTCTGCGCCCAGGCTGTGGCGCAGACGCCCTCGGCTGCGCCCTCTCCATCCGGCAGCTTTCGCACCGATCCCAAGCGGGCAAAGAAGGCCATCGAACTGGGCCAGCAGGCCGAAGCGGCGGGCCGCTTGGACGAAGCTCTCGTCTTCTACGAAGAAGCTGCACGTTCCGCGCCGCCGGATGCCGCTCTTATTGAGCGCATGGCCGCGCTGCGCTCCAAGCTGGTGCGTGATCATGTCCAGGCCGCGGAACGCAATGCAGTGGAAGGGCGTATGGAGCAAGCGACGGAGGAATTGGCGGCTGCTCTGATGCTCGACCCTGGAAACCCCAACGTCCAGGAACGCTTCGCACAACTGAAAAAGATGGAGGACGAACCTGCGGCGAACCTGGGCGCGCGAATCTCCGGGCTCCCAAAGCTCGAGCCGCAAAGCGGAAAGCGCGACCTGGATCTGCGCGGCGACACAAAAGCAGTCTACGAACAGCTGGCCGCTCAGTTTGGTGTCAAAGCGACATTTGATCCAGATCTGACTCCGCGCAATGTGCGCTTGCACCTGGACGCAGTTGATTTCGCAACCGCCGTTTCCGTCCTGGGCGCGCAAACGGGCACATTTTGGCGCCCGCAGAATTCCACCCTGATGTTTGTCGCGCAGGACACCCAGGAGAAACGAAAACAATACGACCTGGAAGCCCAGCAAACGTTCCGGCTCTCCGCGGCCGTCGGCCCCGAAGACGTAACGGAACTCCTGCGCATCCTGCGCGACATCACCGGAGCGACGCACATCGAGCTTGATTCCAGCAGCCGCTCCATCACCATGCGCGATACGCCGGAGAAACTGGCGCTTGCCGGGGAAATTATCCAGCAAGTGGAAAAGGCGCGTGGTGAAGTCCTGCTTGAATTCGAATTGCTCGAGGTCGACCGCGACAAGGCCCGCAATCTTGGAATTACTCCGCCCTCCACCGAGAGTCTCATCCCCCTGAGCACCAGCGACCTCAACCTGCTTAAGGCCTCCACCGACCTCACGAACTTGCTCACCAACCTTCAGCAGGTCTTCTCCAACAAAGGTTTTTCGACAGTTCCATCGGTGATACCCGTGGGCGGAGGCCTCTCCACGTTTCTTCTCACTCTGCCCACGGTGGCCGCCAATTTTTCCGATTCGCTCTCGCTGGTGCAAAGCGGACGGCAGGCCATGCTGCGCGCGCAGGACGGAAAGCCCGCCACGCTGTTTGTCGGGGATCGATTTCCCGTAACGCTTTCTCTGCTTTCCGGAAGCTTTGGCACCGGGGCAACATTGACGGCAGTCCCTGGCTCGACGATTTTCCCGGAGACCTCCTTTGCCGTGGGAGCCAATCCGTCCGCGTTGGCGGCAAATTCTTTCACGGGTGGCAGCCTGCCGGATCTCGCGGTGGTGTTCAACCAAACCGGCGCCAATACATTCGTCATTTTACAAAATCAGGACAATGGAAATTTTCTTCAGGTGACGCCGTCGCCGATCACTCTGGGCGCCAACGAAACCGGGCAAGTGGCCATCGGCACCGGCATCTTCCGAAGCGACGTCACCAAGTTTTCGACCACGCAGCCGCCGGACGTGGTCCTGGTCAATTCCACTTCGAATACCATTTCCGTTTTATTGGGAAATGCCAATTCGAACGGACAAGCCAACGGTCTTTTTACGGAAGCGCCAGGGTCCCCTTTTAAGGTCGGAAATCATCCGAGTTCCGTGGTGATCGCGGATTTCAACGGCGACACGTTTCTTGATATTGCCGTGACGAATCAAGTCGACAATACCGTTTCGCTTTTCGAAGGGCATGGCGACGGCACCTTCACTGAATTTCCCGGCTCGCCCTTCAAGCTCACGAACACCAGCACGATTTCCGAGACCGGGCCGGTGGCGATGGTCAGCGCGAATTTTCGCAACGTCATCATCAACACCAACAACAATGCCCCGGAAGTGGATCTTGCCATCGTCAATCAAACGTCCAACAACGTGACCATTCTGCTCAGCGCGGTGGATCAAAACCAGAATGTAACCTTTACGGAGGCCGTCAACTCGCCGATTGCAGTCGGAGTCGATCCCGTGGCCATTGCTTCGGGAGATTTGAATGGGGACGGCATTCCCGACATTGCCGTGGTAAATCAAGGCAGCTCTACTGTTTCGGGCACCGTCTCGGTTTTGCTGGCGAGTGCCAATCTGGACGGCACGTTCACCGCGGCACAGGGATCGCCGCTGGCGACCGCCACGACTCCCGCAGGAATCGCCATCGCAAATTTTGCGAACGGCTCCTTCCCTGACATTGCCGTGAGCAACGAGGGCTCCGACACGCTCAGCGTTTTCATCGGGACGGGACAAGGCACCTTCGCGCAGGCCGTCGAGATCAACATCTTGAATGCTACCGCTCCAACCGCGCTGATCACCTCTGTCTTGACCAGCAGCGGACTTCCCGATGTGGCCCTGGTGGCGCAGGGGCAGGCGTCGAACCAGGGCGCGGTGGTGGTGATCCAGGACTCCTCGTCCTTCGCCAATAGCATCGCCGGGGGCGCCGGCCAGCAACCGTATCCCGGCTCGGAGTTCATCGACCTCGGCGTTAAAATCAAGGCTACGCCCTCGCTTCATCCCAACGGTGAAGTAACGCTGCAACTGGAGTTCGAGATTCGCGCGCTGACGGGCAACAACGTGAACGGCATCCCGATCATTTCGAATCGGACGCTGTCGCAAACCGTGCGCGTGAAAGAGAACGAACCGACGCTGATCGGCGGCATCACGGATGTGGAAGAAACCAAATCGATCACGGGTTTGCCGGGATTTGCCGAGATCCCAGGGTTGGGATACGCCTTCGGGTCGAGAAGCAGGTCTTTGCAGGATACCGAGCTGCTGATTGTGATCACTCCGCGGAGATTGCGTCTTGTGGATCACGTCACGCGAAGTGTGTATGCCGGCCGTGGTGATCCCGGGACGTCAAGAGCGGGTGGACGGGAACTTCCGCCATCGCCTGCGGGACCGCCGCCGCAGACTCCAGCGCAACCGCCGGCCGCTCCGCCGACCCAGCAGCCGCCACCAACGCAGCAGCCTCCACCAACACAACAGCCCCCGCCGTAGTGCGCGCAAAGCCGAACGGCTTCGTGCATCTGCGTCCGTCAATCTGGACTTGAATTTCGCAGAGCGGGCAGGCTCGCGCGCGAGCGGCTTAGGGGAGCGGCTCGAAAACCACGACTGGCTGGTAGGTGCGGGGGACAACGGCTTCGGCGATGGCGATTAATTTGTCTTGCTGGCCGAAGACGCGAAGTCGCGGGGGTTTCGGTTCCCCGCCATCGAGCTGCGTGGTGGCGCCGGGAGGAACTTCGGTACGGCCGGGCTGAAGCTGCGCGATGGAAATGTTGAACTTCGAGCCGTGGCGTACACGCTTTTCGATCACCGGCAGCACGTTGATCCGCGGAAAATTGGGCAGCAGGCTTTCCAGCCGGATTACGCGATCGGCGAATTTTCCGGCCTCCTTGGCTTCCGCAAGTTCTTCGAGCGAGATGGCCTGCTCCAGAGAAAACTCGCCGACGGCCGTGCGCTCAATCTCCGCCAGATGCGCGCCGCAGCCCAGCTTCTGGCCAATTTCGTGGGCCAGCGAACGGATGTAGGTGCCGGACGAGCACTCGATGACAAAGCGCGCGATGCTGCCTTCAATGCCGGTGAGGCGGTATTCGAATAGTTCGACTTCGACGGGCTTCAACTCGACAGGCTGTTTTTTGCGCGCCAGTTCGTACGCGGGACGCCCCTGGACTTTTTTCGCGGAGAATGATGGCGGCATCTGTTCGAAACGGCCGACGCGCTCGGCGGCAAATCTTTCGAGGGTTGCCGCATCCAGCGTTGGCGACGTATCCGGCCCCTGCGCCTCGCCGTCGGAATCGTAGGCGTCCGTCGCGAACCCGAAACGAAAGCCCGCCGTGTAGCGCTTGCGGCGCCCGGCGTAGAACTGGACCAGCCGTGTCGCCCGGCCCAGGAGCAGCACGAGAACTCCCGTGGCCAGCGGATCCAATGTGCCGAGATGTCCGATTTGCCGGAAGCCGGCGAGATGACGCACCGCATCCACGACGTCGTGCGACGTCTTTCCCTTGGGCTTATTGATGACGAGGGCGCCGTCAAAGGGCGCGGGTTGCGGCTGGCGTGGCATGCTAGAAGTTTTCAGTAAACTGAGAGTTGATTACTCGGATGGCGCGGGCGGATTCTCTTTCTTCATTTCCTTTAACAGTTGCTCGATGCGCTCGACGTGCTCTTGAGAAAGGTCCAGCGCAAAATGCAATTCGGGCACGCGGCGAAGCTGCAGGCGTTCGATGAGTTCGCGCCGGATAAAACCGGAGGCATGTTCGAGCGCTTTGATCGCGTCGGATTGCTCCTTGTTCGTTCCTTTTACGCTGATGAACACGCGTGCGTGCTTCATATCCGGCTGAACGCGAACTTCGCTGGCCACCACGCTGCCTTCGAGCCGGGGGTCCTTTAGCTCGCCCGCGAGCATGGCATTGATTTCGTGCGCGATCTCCTCGCCCACGCGTTCATGACGGTGATTGGCTGGACTCATCGGGGTCCCTGCAAGACTTTCTAAATAATCTCGACTGCCTGGTTGATCAAGAACGAGCCAAGGATATCGTCGGCTTCATCCAGAACTTTTTGGAGCATTTCTCGTACGTGCTTCTCTTCATTCGAAAGCGTCACGACTCCCACCACCGATCGCTGCCACGCCTCGTGATGCTCCAACTCCGCCACGGCAACGTTGAAATCGCGGCGCAACTTGTCCTTCAAGCTGCGAAGCACCTGCCGCTTGTCCTTCAACGATTGCGCGTCTGGGATATGCAGCTCGAGAGTAAGCAGGCCGACCGGCATGAGCGGCTCCGCGGGTCCGTTAGCAGTTATTTGCGCGACATCGCCGCGGGCGTGCTCTTCTCAGCGGCTTCCGCGGCGCTCATCTTCGTCACGCTGAAACATTCCAGGATGTCGCCAACCTTGACGTCGTTGAAATTCGCGACGCCGGCGCCGCATTCGAATCCGGTGCGCACTTCGCTGGCGTCATCCTTGAAGCGCTTCAAGGAACTCAGCTTCGACGTGTAGATCACCGCTCCGTCGCGAAGTACGCGGACTTGCGCGTCGCGCTTCAGCACGCCATCCACTACGTAGCAGCCCGCCACGGTTCCCGCGCCCTTGACGCGGAACGTGTTGCGCACTTCCGCGCGGCCCAGATACGTTTCCGTGACGACCGGCTCAAGCAGGCCTTCCATGGCTTTCTTAAGTTCGTCGGAAACTTCGTAGATGATGTTGTGCGTGCGGATGTCCACGTGTTCTTGCTGCGCCAGGTCCAGGGCCTTGCGGTCCGGACGCACGCCGAAGGCGATGACGATGGCTCCGGACGCGGACGCCAGCAAAACGTCATTCTCTGTGACCGCTCCAACGCCCGAGCCGATAATCTTCAGCTTCACCTGGTCGGTCGAAAGCTTGGGCAACATTTCGCTGAGAACCTCCACGGAGCCTTGCACGTCGCCCTTGATGACGATTCCCAGTTCCTTGACGTCGCCGGCTTTCAATTGCTCGTGGAGCTGGTCGAGCGTGATGCGCGAACCGCTGATGCGGGCCATTGCCGCGTCGCGCTGCTTGCCTTGGCGGTATTCGACGATGTGCCGCGCCTTGGCTTCGTCGGTGACCTGGAAGAGGTCGCCTGCATCGGGGACGCCCTGCAAGCCAAGCACTTCGACGGGAGTTGATGGCGGCGCATCTTTCACGACTCTGCCGCGATCGTCAAACATCGCGCGGACTTTGCCGAAAACCGAGCCGCAGATGAAGAAGTCTCCGGCGTTGAGCGTGCCATTTTGCACGAGGATGGTGGCGACTGGGCCGCGTCCTTTATCCACGCGCGATTCGAGCACCGTGCCGGTCGCAGGGGCGTCGGGATTGGCCTTCAGTTCGCGCAGGTCGGCGACGAGCAAAATCGTTTCGAGAAGTTTCTCGATGCCCTTCTTCTGCTTTGCGGAAACTTCCACGAATTCCGTGTCTCCGCCCCATTCCGCGGGCATTAGGGCCACTTCGGACAATTGGCGCTTGACGCGGTCCACTTGCGCTTCGGGTTTGTCAATCTTGTTGATGGCCACGATGATGGGCACTTTCGCGGCCTTGGCGTGGTCAATTGCTTCTTTCGTTTGCGGCATCACGCCGTCGTCGGCGGCAACAACCAGCACCACGATGTCCGTGACTTTCGCGCCGCGCGCGCGCATGCGCGTGAACGCTTCGTGACCGGGCGTATCCACGAACACGACGGCACGCTCGTTGACCATGACTTTGTACGCGCCGATGTGTTGCGTGATTCCGCCCGCTTCGCCCGCCGCGACATCCGCCTGGCGGATGGCATCGAGCAAGCTCGTCTTGCCGTGGTCCACGTGACCCATGACGGTCACGACCGGCGGCCGCGGCTTCAAACTTTCCTTGGTCTCTTCCTTCGCGACTTCGAGCACCATCTCTTCTTCGAGAGACACGACGCTCACGACGCCACTGAAGGCTTCCGCGAGAGTGGTGGCTGTCGGCACGTCCAGAGCCTGGTTGATGCTGGCGAAAACGCCGCGGTCCAGCAGGTTCTTCAAAAGCTCCTTGGCGCGCACGTCCAATTTTTCCGCGAGTTCGCGAATGGTGATGCCTTCGGTGATGGTCACTTCGCGCGGGGCACGCGGTTCCGGCGGAGCGATGACTGCGGCTACGCTACGTCCGGCGCCTGGACGCTGGCGCGTGGGGTGCAGCTTGCGCTCGCCCTCTTGTTCACGTTTGTCTACGACTGGGCGTTGGCGCTGCGGCGGTTTGCGCGTGTACAGCGGCTTGCCGGGCTCCGCCTTGGGCGGCAATTTTTCTGGGAACGGCGGCAGCATGCCGGGACGGCCCGGCGCACGGGGCCCGGGGCGCGTGCCGGTGGGCAACGAACCTCGGCGCTGTTCAAAGGGACGGCTCGGCGCTCCTCCAGGACCTCCAGGTCCACCGGAGCGCGGGGTGAACGGCCGACCTTGGCCGGGTTGCTGCGGGCGCATCGGCTGGCCCGGGCGAGGGCCGCTCGGGCGTGAATCTCGCGAAGCGTCAGGCATTGGACCGCGATTGCCAGTCGGCAAAGGTCCACGATTTCCAGTTGGCAAAGGCCGCGAGGGAGCGCCGGGGCGCGCCGGGGCACCGGGACGAGTGGGAGAACCAGGACGAGACGGAGCACCAGGACGGGCTGGAGCAGCGCCGGGCGCGGCAGCTGCGGGGCGCACTACGGACGGCTGGCCGGAAGGCGCGACGGGCCGTGCTGCGGCAGGGGCGGATGGTTGAGCTGCGGGGGCAGGGGGACGAATTGGCGTTGGCGCAGGCGCACTAGGGGCCGGCGCAGAGGGCTTCGCTGCAGCCGGCGCGACAGGGGCTGGTGCGGGGGGCTTAGGCACAACCGGTGCAGCGGCGGGAGCAGCAGCCGCAGGCGCTACCGGCGCTGCGGGCTTGGCGATCGGTGTTACAGGCGCAACTGGTTTTGCAAGAGCGGGCGCAACGCTGGCTTGTGGAGGAGGGGCAGGCGCGGCTGCGGGCCTCATCCGCGCGGCTTTCGCCGCAGCATCCCTGGCGTCCTTCTCCGCTTTGGCGTTGGCTTCGGCAACCGCTTCGGCTTCTGCTTGTCCCAGGAGATTCTTGCGAACCTTCTCGGCGACATCCACGGGGATGGAGCTCGAGTGCGTTTTCTTTTCGGTTACCCCGTACCCGGGCAAAAGGTCAATGATGGCTTTCGCCTTGACCTCGAGTTCGCGGGCCAGCTCGTTGATTCGGACTTGATTTGCGTCGGTCATGAATCCTTTTAAGACTTTGCCTCTTCCGCTTTCTCCGCATCCTTGTTGCTGTCAGCGGGCGCGGCCTCGGCGGCGTTTTCTTCCGCCACCGGCGTTTCTTCGGCTGCTTGCGAAGCTTCTTCGGTTTCTTGCGGCGCTTCGACGCTTGCAGGAGTCTCTGTAGTCTCTACAGCTGCAGCTTCGCCTTCTTCCGCAGGAGCGTCCGTGGTCGCAGCAGCTTCGTCCGTGGCCGCAGCGGCTTCGCCCGTCGCGGCGGCAGTTTCCGTGCCGCCTTCGTAGAAGCGGTTCACCGCCTGATAAATCTTGTCCACCATCTTTTCGCCGATGCCCGGAATCTCCATCAACTGTTCGGGCGTCATCCCGGCGAGCTTCTCGACGGAGGTAATCCCCGCGGCTTCGATTTTCTCGATGGTCTTCGCACCCACGCCGGCCAGCGAGGTCAAAGGCGTCGCCGGCGCGGTCAGAGCGGTCATTTGCTCTTCGATTTCCTGGCGCTTCTCTTCCTCGCTCTTGATGTCAATGTCCCAGCCGATGAGCTTGCTGGCCAGGCGGACGTTCTGCCCCTTCTTGCCGATGGCCAGGGAAAGCTGGGAATCCTCGACGATCACTTCGAGCTTTTTATTTTCCGGGTCGGTGATTTGCACGCGCGTCACCTTCGCCGGGCTGAGCGCTTTCTGCGCAAACGCCACCGTCTCTTCGTTGTAGGGGATAATGTCGATTTTTTCGCCGCGCAACTCGCGGATAATCGATTGCACGCGCATGCCCTTCATGCCTACGCACGCGCCCACGGGATCCACGTCCTTGTCGCGGCTCGCCACTGCTACTTTCGTGCGTTCGCCGGCTTCGCGGGCTGCAAAGCGGATCTGCACCGTGCCGTCGTAAATTTCCGGCACTTCCATTTCGAACAGACGCTGCACCAAGCTGGCATCCGCGCGCGAAACGATCACTTGCGGCCCCTTTGCCGCGCGGTCCACCATCTTGATCACCACGCGCAGACGCTCGCCGATATTGTAGGTTTCCAGCTTCGATTGCTCGCGCTTCGGCAGCCGCGCTTCCGTGCGTCCCATGTCCACGATCAGGTCCGGGCCTTCGGCGCGCTTGACGATCACGGTCACCAACTCGCCGACGCGCGTATGGTATTCGTTGAAAATCGTGTCGCGCTCGGCCTCGCGCACTTTCTGCAGAATTACCTGCTTCGCCGTTTGCGCCGCGATGCGCCCCAGGACGTCCGTGGGCTTCGCCGTTACAATCTCCGTGCCCACTTCCGCCGCCGGATTCTTTTTCTTCGCTTCCGCCAGGGTGACTTCTTTCTTCGGGTCGGTCACTTCCTCAACGACGGTGTACACCGAATACACGTCCACCTGCCCGGTTTCCTGGTTGAACTTCGCGCGGAGGTCTTCTTCCGTCTTGTAATATTTCCGCGCCGCCACCACCATCGCGTCTTCAATCGCAGACACCACGACTTCCGGCTCGATATGCTTCTCGCGGCTCAGCATTTCAATCTGTTGGTAGAGCAAATTCGCCATGTATCGTCCCTGAAATCTCCGGTCCCTGATCCCGCAAGCCGCCTTCGCGTTTCGCGGCTATCTTTTCTCTGTGACCTCTGTGTCCTCAGCGCACTTTCTGTTAATTCTTTTTTCTGGCGCTTTCAGACAACTGAAAACTCTTCTCAAAACTCCACAACCAAATTCGCCTTGCGGATTGCCTCCAGCGGCACCTCAACCGTCCGCGCTTGCTTGCCCTGCAACTCCATGCGGACTTTCCCGTCCGCAAAACCGGCTAGCCGGCCCTCAAAATACTTTGCGTCACCGACCGGCTCGGCCGTCGAAATTTTCGCCAGCCGCCCTTTAAAGCGCTCGAAATCCGCCGGCTTTTTCAGCGCCCGGTCCATCCCCGGAGAACTTACTTCCAGGACGTATCCCGGCCCCGGAATCAGTTCTTCAACATCCAGGATCACGCTCAATTGCTGGCTGACGCGCTCGCAATCCGCGTGGCTGATCTTCGCGTACGGGTCACTTACGGTCTCTTCCCCGCCAATTTCCCCCGCCGCATCGCTCAACCGCGCCGCCGGCTTTGGCACCCGGTCGATATACACCCGCAGGAACCGCTGCTTGCCGATTTTCCATTCGACGTCAACGATTTCCAGGCCTTCCGAACGCGCTACCCGCTCGGCGGCATCCCGGATTTTCTCCAAATCCAAGCAGAGACTCCCCGACCTTCGCCGGTCCGCACTGCACTCCGTCCGGCGCCAACAAAAAAGTGGGCTTGCGCCCACTTATCCGTCCGACCCGCTTCAGAGCGAAAATAGAGTATATTCCCGCTGCACGGCAAAAGCAAGATACGGGCCTTCTGAGCCTCACGAGTTCTTACATACCAGAAAAGAAGCGGCCAGGCTCGCAAAGCCTGGCCGCCCTGTATTCCCTTCCGATGGAACAACTTACTTCGGCGTGCAATCCTGCGCCGGTGGTGGGACTGGCGTGATTGGCGTGCCGGACGACGGTGCGCGGTCGAAGTCGAACATGTCTTCTAGCGTGTGCGCGTGCTGGTCACGCTTGGTCAAATGGAGCCTGGTGGCAATCATGTCATCGTTGTCATTGTCGCTGTCTTCGTCCACGCTCGCCGCAAAGCTCAAGAAGCGCTTTTCGATGAACGCCAAAATCGAGGTGTGGTCGCCAATCGTGTGAGAAACGTAATGGAGCTTGGAGAATGGCGACACCGCCAGGAAGGGCACGCGCACGCCGAGTTGATCGAACGACGCGCAGTCATCCGGATACGGCCCGGCCGGATTGGTGGTGAATTCCGGGCAGAGCTTGCCGGCATCAATTACTGTCGTGTCCGTCGTGCTTAGAAGGTTCTGGCTGCACTCCGCTCCGCCGCCCGGTTGCAGGCTCAACGGCACGTTGGAAAGATCGGCGCACTGTCCGGGGAAGATGCCGTCCGGAGTCCTTGCGTGCCCTTGCGGAGCCGCGGGCGACGCCACGTGGTCGTAGTAACCACCGTGTTCGTCGTAGGTGATGAATATGACGGAGTCATTCCAGAAGGGACCATTGCGCACCGCGCTGAGTACCTGTGAAACGTAGGCCTGCCCGCGCTGGATGTCTGTCGGCGGATGCTCGTCATTTTCCGACGCGATTCCGAAGAGACCGAAATTTGGATCCACGAAGGACACGCTCGGCAACGGACCCACGCCGGGCACGCCACTGGCCTGCGCGAGGAACAATTTCAACGGGAGGAAATGCGGATCGATGGCCGTCGCGCTGAATGGACGGAATGCTCCGCCCTGCGGTGCGTCCTGGAAATAGTCGGCCCAGGTGACATTATTCTTGTCGAAGAGGTCGAAAATTGTTCCGGTAATGGGCTTGTATCCGCCAACTGGGGGAAACGTGTCGCTGGTGGTCAGATGCCCGAAAGAAGTGGCGGCTGCCAGGTACGAGCGGTTCGGAAACGTGGGACCGAGCACCGAGGCAAAATACCGGTCGTTCACTGCGAAGTTCGCCGCCAGGCCGTAATAGAACGGAATATCGTCCTGCGTGTAAAAGCCCATGGTTTGATCTTCCGTCGGGCTTTCCACTCCGTTGTCCAGCTGCTCGGTGGCGTCGTTCACGCGCACAAATCCGTTATCGTCGGGATCGCGCAGAGTATTATTGGGGTGGAAAAAATTCACTTCTTCGTGGGTTTCGAACCAGGAATGATTCAGGTCCGGAGCCGCGCAGCGCTTCGGATCGTGAAACGAGAATACTACGCTCCCGTCCTCTTCGCGGTTGGAATTGAAGCACGTGAGCGTGCCGTCTTGGTTCACCTTGCAAGCCAGCCCATCCACGCAATCGTGGTCGTCTTTGCGGCACCCGCCGATTCCGTTGCGGTAGGGACTTCCCGGCGCATAAGCCAAGGCGCCAAAATAATTATCGAAGGAATGGTTCTCCTGCATGATGACGATGATGTGCTTGACCTTGCTTAGATCGCCGTCAGCCCTCACGGGCTTCGCCGCCAGCAGTCCGAGCAATAACGGCAGCACCAGCGCTGCCCGCAGAATTCCTCGCAGTCCCCACAATGTAATTCGTTCTAAAATCTGAAAATTACGCATCGGTCGCACCTTTCCCGTTCTCGTCTCGGGCCAGGGCGTTCCTGCCGCCCTCTGCCCTCAGGGATAAGACCGCCCGCCGTGCGAATTTGCGATGAACAGTTGGAGAACATTCTGTAACTCGGTAATTGCTGGATGGACGTAGCGAAATCCTTGGCGAGCCGGAGATTGTGATGTCGTACTTCGGGTCTCTTTTCAGACCTGACGTTGGAATTAGAATATGCGCCGAGCGCAAAGTCGTTCTTGGTCCAGGAGAAAAGCGGGCAGAAACTTTACAGCAGCTCGTGTCTAGCCGTATAGTCGTTCGACGGCCACATTCCCGTACCGAATGAAACAGTCCTCCCTCTTTCGAATCGCGCTGCTTCCCTGCCTGGTGCTCCTCGGAGCATGCCTCGGTTTCGCGGAAGACATTTCGAAAATCCATCCCACGGGTTATGTCACCGATCTAGCCGGAGTCGTCGCCACAAACACAAAGGCGCAACTGGAAGCGCTATGCACGGAAGTGGAGCAAAAAACCGGCGCGCAAATGGCGATTGTGACGGTCAATTCGCTCGATGACCGAAGCGTCGAAGACTACGCGGTGGATGTGTACAAACAGCTCGGTGTCGGAAGCAAGAAGGACAATCGCGGCGTGTTGCTCCTGGTCGCGCCGCACGAGCGCAAGTATCGCATTGAAGTCGGCTACGGACTCGAGCCGGTGATCAACGATGCGCGAGCCGGCGACGCTGGCCGCGCCATGGTGCCGTTTCTTCGGCAAGGAGACTACAGCAAGGCCACGGAAGCTGCCGCCTGGCAATTGGCAAACTACATTGCGGGAGATGCTGGCGTCACTCTGAGCGGCCAGCCTCCCGTAACGCACTATCGGGACTCAGGCGGGCACGTGGGATTCCCCGTATTCTGGGTCATTCTGATTGTGATTATTTTCTTTCGCTTGATTGCCGGAATGTCTGGCCGCCCGGGCAGCGGAGCAGGCGGCAGCGGCTGCCTCTGGTTTCTCCTGGGCATGATGGCGGGCGGCGGGCCGGGGGGCCGGTCAGGAAGTAGCTGGGGCGGTGGTGGAGGTGGGGGTTTTGGTGGCGGCGGGGGATTTGGCGGGTTTGGCGGCGGGAGTAGTGGAGGCGGAGGCGCCTCCGGAAGTTGGTAGCACGCAAGGAAAGGAACGCAACAGAAATGCTTTCCACGGATGCAAAACTATCGGAATTGGTGAACCGGCTGAAGGAATTCGCGGCGGCGAATCTCGAGTGCGTCATTTTGTTCGGTTCGGCGGCACGCGGCGATTTCCGCACGGGATTTTCGGATCTCAATGTCGCCTGCATTCTGCACTCCCTCAGCGTGGAAGAATTGGGCCGCCTGGCGCACGTAGTGAAGTGGTGGTGCGTGGACCAGAAGGAACCCGCGCCTCTTTTCTTCACCAGAGATGAGTTGCATCAGGCTGCCGACGTTTTTTCCATCGAGATTCTCGATATGAAGCACGGCCGGCGCGTGCTGTATGGAAAAGACGTCGTCGCGGAAATTGAAGTGCCCATGAATCTTCATCGCGTGCAGATCGAACACGACCTGCGTACGATGATCTTGAAGCTGCGGCAGCAGTATCTGCGCGCGCCGGGCAATGCCAAAGAGCTCACCCCGGTCCTGCGCAAATCGTTCTCCGGCGTGCTGACGCTTCTGCGCCACGCGGTGATGGCCTTCGGCGAGGAACCGCCGGCAACGCCGCATGAGATCATTGCGCGTGCCGTGGCGCTGACAGGATCCGATACGGCGGCCTTCAACGCCCTGCTGAAACTTCGTGAAACCGGAGAATTCCACGGCGAAATTGTTCCCGCCTATGGTGCGTATTTAAATGCATTGGAAAAAGTTTCGAGCGCGCTGGACAAACATCTCCCCAAGCGGGAATGGCAGCGCGTAAAGAATGCCCATTCGTGATCCTGAATCATTCGAGGTGCATATGAAAGCAGTTCTAGTGGTTTTGATCGTTCTGGTGATCATCGCTCTGATGCTTGGCGGCTCGTTTGTGGGCCGCAGGAATCAGATGGCTATCAAGCGGGAAGCCGTGAACGCCGCATGGGCGCAGGTGGATGTCGTTCTGCAGCGCCGCGCGGATCTGATCCCCAATCTGGTGGAGACGGTAAAGGGTATTGCAGTGCAAGAACAGATTGTGTTCGGCGATATCGCCAAGGCGCGTTCCGCCCTCCTGGGCGCGCATTCTCCGGCAGAAAAAATCGCCGCGAACGGCCAATTGGATTCCGCGCTGGGACGCCTGCTGGTGGTCGTCGAGAATTATCCGCAGTTAAAATCCAACGAGAATTTCCTGCGCCTGCAAGATGAGCTGGCCGGAACGGAAAACCGCATCGCGGTCGAGCGGCGGCGCTACAACGAAGTCGTGCAAGATTACAACACGTATATCTCGCTGTTCCCGAATAGCCTGGTCGCCAGTTTTGGCGGCTTCACCCGCAACGATGCCTACTTCAAGACCGACGAAGGCGCGCGCCAGGCTCCCAAGGTGAATTTCGACTACGGCAAACCGGCCGCGCCGAGCACAGTGCCAGCGCCGGCGAAACCCTGATCGGCGTCAGTTTGTTGCGCGGCGGGCGTTAGTCGAACAGGTCCGGCTGCTCGCGCGTGATGCGATCCCACAGCGGCTGAAACTGGAACCAACCGGCCAGCGGCGATCCCACTTGCGAATAGGTGAGCTTCGCGGTTTCGTGCGCAATTTTGTGCGCCTGCCCGGCCGCCTCTGCCAGCAATTGCGCCTGGCATGACCGGTCCATGGTGATGAACCACCACGTCGCTTCGTCCACCGTGCGCCCAACGGTGAGCAGGCCATGATTCCGCAGGATGGCCGCTTTTTTACCGCCCAGAGCCATCGCGATGCGGTCGCCTTCGGAGGTTTCCTCGACGACGCCGGAGTAATCCTCAAAAACGGCGTGATCGTCGTAAAACGCGCAGGCATCCTGCGTGATGGGGTCGAGCAATCTTCCCAGCGAAGACCAGGCCTTGCCATTCAGTGAGTGCGCATGCGCAGCTGCGATCACGTCCGGCCGGGCTTTGTGGATGCGCGAGTGAATGGCAAACGCGGCCAGGTTCACTTCGCGATTCCCTTCCACAACTTGCCCGGCGTCATTCACGAGCACCAGGTCGGAGACACGGATCTGGCTGAAGTGCATACCGAACGGATTCACCCAAAAATGATCTAGCCGCTCGGGATCGCGTGCGGTGATGTGCCCGGCGACGCCTTCATCGAAGCCACATTTGGAAAAGAGACGGAAGCTGGCGGCGAGGCGTTCCTTGCGATGACGCCGCTCCTCGGCAGGAGTGGCAAAGACGGGCGGACGAGGAACGCGATCGAGGATGCTTTTCTGCGGAGCGGCTTTTTCTTGCTGAACTTTTGCTTCAGGCATAAGAGCCTCCGTGCGGATAGGGGGCGACGTCAGGAATTGTGCCTTAGTGCAGAGGAATTGCAAAGTGCGAGCGCGGTCCCGGCCCGAGGAACGAGAGTACCGCGGCGTCGCAGGGGAAGTTGAATCCACCTTTCTCGAAAATTGAGTCCGCACAAAAGAAAAGCGCCCCGAACAAGTCGGGACGCTTTACAAGAATCAAAAACCGACAGAAGAAATTTTGAATCTTACGGTTTCGTCGGCGTGGCGGCCGGAGGGTTCGCCGCCGGCTTTTGTGCCGCCGGCTTGGATGGAGCCGCGCCCGTCTTGACCGGGTAGTTCTGGTCGTAGAGGCGGATGATGTCCTGCGTCACGTCAATCTGGTTCGACGCATAGAGAATCGGAGTGTTCTGCGACGAGGAGTCCAGCACCAACGCGATACCGTTCTCGCGCGCGTAGCGGTCCAGCACATCAACCATTTTCCGCCCGATGCGGTCCACCACGTCGCCTTGCGCGGCGTTGACGTCATCCTGATATTCGGTCTGCTTGCGCTCGAGCTGTTGCGCTTGCCGCTGCCCCTGCGTGGTCAGGCGGGCAATTTCTTCCTGACTGCACTTGCCCTCGCAGGTCGCGAGCCGCTGCCGCAGATCATTGATCTGTTTGTTGAGGGCTTCGAGTTCCGTCTGGCGCGAGGCGAACTGCGATTGCAATTCCGCGGACGCCACCTTGCCCTCCGCCGTAGCCACGATGGCCTGGCGAATATTGATCACGCCTACTTTTCCGGAGTTCGTGGTCGAGGCCGCCGTGCTTGGTGCCTGCGCCCAGGTCGCCGTGCTCAGAACGCACGACGCAGCCAAGGCCGCCGTAAGAGTCAACATTTTGCGCGACCGCAGTGCGGTCAACAGTCTGGAATTCACTTTTTTCTCCTTGTGGTGGTTCGCCCCGATGAAACCGGGACAAACCGGCGCCAAGTCAGCTTGGCTCTGTCGAAACTGCTTCCGCTCCCCGGCGGGTTCTGCGGGCGTTCAACAAACTCGAAAGTATAACCGACGCGCTTTCTATCCCGCAATCCCAAAGCGCGATTTCACCTGCGTGCATTTTTCACTCACGGCATCCTAATGCACGTTCGCTACTTCGATCCGAAACTGCTCTTGCTGCTCGGCCTAGCGGCCGTTCGGGCAGCCTTCCCGGCGCGCTCTCCGTCTAGTTCGGCATCTGGAACAAGAAGATACGATTGTTCGCTTGATCCACGATCACCGCCAGGTTCGTGAACTGGTCAATGGCCACGCCAAACTGTGGAGAACCCGGAAGACCCAACGTTTGCCGCGTCCGGAACGGATTCGAGATGGTATCCACGATCGAGATCGTGTTGCTCACCGAATTGGAAGTGAGAATCGCGCCAGTCTGCAGATTCAACGCCAGTGACGTGGGATTGATGCCCACGCTGGTGATGGGAGCAGTCCCGTTGTCCGGATTAAAAGAGGCAATCACGTTGCCGCCGCTGGAATTGGCATAAAACAGCGCCGGCACTACCGTTGGATCGTAAACCACGTCGGTCGGCGCCGCAGTAATGCTGCCGACGGTGCCCGTGGTGCTCTTGATCGGCGTAGCCGCGCCAATGTCCACCGAATCCAGCGCGCCTTGCGGTGCGGCACCGCTCTGAAGTTCCAAGGCGGTCACCACGGCCAGGCCCATGTTGTTGGTGCCGCGGTCCGGATCAATGGCAACCGCAATCGGCGACTGGTCGACGGCAATCGAAATCCCCGTGAGGCTCGTAGGCGGTGTTGTGCCGAAGAGCGGGGAGAGATCAATCTCCGTGACGGTGTTGGACCCGGTATTGGTAACGATGGCAGCGGCCGTGGAATCGTTGATGGCCACGCCGGTCGGATTCGTCCCAATTCCCTGGCTGCTGGTAATGTCGGGGACCGCTTCAGCGCCGGTCAGCAAATTCACGACCGAGACGCTGCTGCTGCCATTGTTGGCAACTACGGCCATTCCCAAATGCTGGCTGATGGCGACTCCCATTGGCGTGGTACCAACAGCAATGGTGTTTTTCACCGCGCCAAACGTCGCGCTTCCCGGATTGATGTCGATGACCGTGATGCTATTGCATCCGCTCAAACTCACCACCGCGACCGGCGAAAAGGGCCCGTTCGCCAATTGATCGGCAATTGCCACCGAGCTCGGTTGCGGATTCGTGACGCCAGGGCAAATCTGCGACACGTCTATGGCCTGAAGCACCATCAAGTCGGTGGCATTGGATTGCACGCCACTGCTGATGACATCCACGGCATAGCGGTGCGGAAACGCCAGGAAAGACGCTGGAATTGTCACCGTCATTTGCCGACTGCTCACGACTTGTACGTCTCCCGCCGGAATGGAAGTCCCATCGAGACGCACCTGCGCGCCGGCGGCGAATCCCGAACCGTAGATTTGCACACCCGCGAGATCGCAGGACGAAGCAGGCGCTGGAGGCGTTGGGATGCACGTGAGCGCCCCCTGCGGAAGGATCGCGTTCGGAATGCCTCCAATAATTCCTGGTCCAGGAGTTGCGCTGGGAACAACGAGCTCGGTAATCTGAGCGGTCTTGAGGGTATTTGCCGCGCTTGGCCCAAGATTGATGACGTCGATTGTGCCGCTCCCGGACATGACCACGAACGCCTGGTTCGTCGCCGGATCAACCGTGAGCCCGCCAAAGAGATTCAGGGAACCACTGCTTCCCCCACTAAACTGCACAGTAATGGTGGCCGTGCCCGAACCGGTCAGAGTGATCTGACTTGGAATGATCGGGTTGATCTGACAAGCGGCGGCACTCTGGCAGGCAAACGCATAGCGCTTTAGCGACACAGGGTCGGACACGGAAACTTGGTTCTGTTGCGGATTGTAAGAAACCAGCGCGTTCGAGTACGGCTGCCAGGCCACGTCTGCCGTGCCCAGAAGTTCCGCGGAATTCAAGCAAGGAGTAGGAGCCACGACGTAAAAAGTGCAATCCGCGTTGAAGAAAATCGAGTTGACGGACTGATCCAGAGAATTCAGCAAGTTGATCTGCGGCCCGTTCTGACCGGTCGCATTGGCATCGGCAATCGCGGCCATCCTTGTGATAGGATTGACGGCAATGCCTTGCGACGTTTGAGAGATTCCAAACACCAAGTTCGGGCTGCTGAAGAACACCGTGCCGCCGGTGCCCGTGTCATTGGTTGTGGAGGTTATGGAATACGTAAACTGCGTCGAACTCAGAACGGCGTTTACGGGAAAAGCCCCGTTGAATTCATTGCTAACTGAATTCGTGGCCGCGGATTTGACACCGCTAATCAGCACGGTACCGGGGGCCCCGGGATTCAAGTTGTGCGCGCTGCTGGTTGTCACCGTCACGATTCCTGACACCAGCGACACCGCGGTGATTCCCACCGAGGCCGATGGTTTCGTCACATCGATTCCAAGTACGGCTCCCGACCCTCCAGGAGTAACAAACGCCAAATGCCCATGCGGCGCCATGGCGATCTGCGGATACGTGCCAGTGTTCAATGAGACCTGCGCAAACAGGCACTGACCAACTTTCGTGGATGCTGGATTGACGGTGTGGTCCAGCGCACAGCCGTACGGGTTGGTCCCTGAGTTTGGATTTGCATTCACAATCAAGCCGATATTCGCGAGGTTGGTGGTCGAAGGATTGGAATAGGCCACCAGCGCAAGGTTTGTATCGGGGTCCAAGCCAATGGCATACGGCGTGGTCGTAGTGTTCAGCGCAGTGATCGCGTTCGCCAGTGAAATGTTGAATGGCGTCCCGGGCGCCTGCAGTGGCGCGCCAGGAATCGGCAGAACCGATACACTCTGATCTCCATAGTTCACCACGGCCACTGTATGATTCGCGCGATTCACCGAAACGCCCGTGGGCGCGTTAATGGTTACCCCGGGCGTCGTTGCACTCGTGATCGGTGCACCCAGCGGCGTCAACGTTCCGGTGCCGATGGTAAAAAACTGGATGGCGTTCGAACCCGTCTCGGCTACCACCACCACACCGAGCGTCGGATCAATATCGATCGCGCTGGGATTTGTTCCGGCAGTTACGGAGCCTACCACCGCTGGCGGATTGGCCGAATAACCGGGGAACACCGCGAGATTGGTCACCGAGGGGTTGTCCGGCACCGGAAGCGGCGGTGTGGTTCGTGACAGGGAAAGCTGGTAAAGCCCTGGGTTCCCCGAATTGAGGCCCGCGCTGGGAAAAGCAGCATTGAACTGGCGTGGACCGGATATCGCCGTCGAGTCGGCCGGCACCGAATTGCCCGCGAATAATAGATTCGCAAGCTGGCCGTTTAGCCCAAAGTAACCGCCATCTACCGACAGCTTGATTTCATTGTTCAGGGTCCCTTGTACAACATCGTCCGGGACCGAAGCTACCGTGGTAGGCCGCACCGGCAACACGGTGAACGCGTATGAGCCCGTCGCCGAAGTCGTCACCGGCTGCGCGGGATCGCTGACGGAGACTGTGTAGGTATCTGCGATCGAAAGGTTCCCGGCATTCAGCCGGATGCGCGCCCCTGTGGACGCAGGATTCGTTACCGTCGTGTTGGGAATCGGAAACAATACTTTGACTTGACTGGATAACGATGTGAGCGTGGTCGGCGCACCGCCCTTTGTGCCCGTCAGCGTGATGATGGATGCAGACGAAATATTCGGAGCAGCAAGGTAGATATCCCACAGGGTACCGCCCTGGGGAGCGATCGTCGGCGAAATCCCACTGAACGTAATCGGGCCGCCGGCAATGATGGTGATCGTGCCAAGAGCAAAGCGCGTGGTGTCTGCAACCGAAGTAGCCACCACGGTAACGTTCGCGGGCGTGCTGGTAACCGTCGTGCTTGTGGGGACGACCGCCGGCGCCGTGTAAAGTCCATTCGCATCGATCGAGCCGCAGCCGGTGGCATTGCCCGACACGGTGCAAGTGGGCAACTGCGGATAGGTAGTAGTCGTGGTGCCAGTAGTTGTCGGTACGGACTGCGTCACCAGCCAGGTTACGCCCTTGCTTTGGAGGTCGTTCGTCAACTGCACTGCAAACTGCTGTTGCTCTTTAACCGGCACAGTGGCGGTTTGTGGACCGATACCTACGGCGATGCCCGAATCGAGGGTGATCACACATGTCCCTGTCTTGCTGGTATTTTGCACCGAGGTAGCGGTGATCGTGACCTGGAGATTGGGAAACGTGGTCGGATCAGGAACTTTGTTGGGCGCCGTGAATGTCACGGTGGTAGCGGTGGAGTTCGCGGGTATGTTCCCGGTGTCCGAAGTGCAAGCCGCCGCCGCGGAGGTCTTGCTCGTTGTTCCCGTGATCGTGGTGGTCGTGTAGGTGCATTTCCAAGTGACATTCAAGTTCGTCGCGCCGCTCACCGTCGCTGTCAGCGTAAGCGATTGACTGACGATGACCGTAGCCGTCGTCTGGCTTAGCGACACGCTAACCACGTTCGCGCTGCCGCTGCTGCAGCCGTTCAGCCAAAGGAGGCCCGCGGCGGCGAGGCAGAAGCCGGCAAGTTTGATTTTCCTCCGCAAATTCTTTCCCACGATTTCCCCCACGCTAGCGCGCTCCGCGGATTGCCCGCGAGCGCTTACGTTATAATTTTTCACAAATTCCTTTGTGCCGGTATCCGGCGGCTGTTTCCCACGCATCGCGCCCATCAGAAGGTCCGGCTGACCGTGAACCGAAAAGTGGTATTCGGCTCGAAATAGTTCAATCGCCCCGGATTGTTCTGCACGAATGTAAGTTGAGGAGCAATTTCCAGATTGTATACGCTGGATTCGAGCGGTTTCACGGGGTTCAAAAGGCAACCGGGCCCACCGCCAAACTGCGAACACAGACTCTGAATCTCCGTCAGCTCGATGTACGGCTGCTTGGCGATGATTTGCTCATGCAACCGGTGCACGTTGTACGCATAGTAGATCCGGAAGGGCGCCTGAATGATCGGAAGTTGCACAACGAACTCAATTCCCGTGGAAGCGCGCACTCGGAAGTTGGTTCCCGGCGCGATGGCCAGCTGTTGCGTCAGTCCCGCGTCTTTTACCGCATTGGGAAATTGCCCGCCGTCCGCGGGATTAATCAGGCTCTGAAACCCCGAGGAATTGAGCTGCAGCGCGCTCCGGCGGAGAACTCCATCCGTACCCACGTCCGCAAACAATCCCGCCGTGACGGGACCGACGATGGGAATCCGGTATTCGAAATTGCCATAGCTCTGCAAGTCGCCGCCCGGCAAAGTCGCCACATAGGACAACACCGGCACGGTAAACGACCTTAGAGCTCCGCCTGCCATAGGATCGGGATACGAAACCTGTTGGGCGGTGGCCTCCGGAATGAACGTGACCGGCGAGATGGACCGGATATCGAAGCCGCGCAGATCGTTCTCTCCCCCCATATACAACCGGCTGAAGGGCGGAACTTCATGGCCCGCGTAACCGGTGGTTTCCGCGATGTTAAAGTGAACACCCACAACGTTGCGGCGCTTGCGGACCGGGTGGAAGTACTTCACGTCAAAAACATTGGTAATGGTATCCACGTTTCCGCCCAGCCCGGATAGGGCCGCCGAATAGAAGAAGCTCTTGCCGCGCGTCTCGTTGACCGGATTGTCGATCGTGCTGTAGCTGATGGACGGCGTAATGGTGCTGGAAACGATGCCGTCCAGCGCGCTGGGGCCCGTGAGGCTTCGAAATTGCAACGATTCGAATAGCAGGCTGGACGCCGCGTTAAAAGCCGTAATGTTGGTTCGGGTCAACCCATAGGTCAGACTCACGCGCGCAAAAGACAATTTGCGGATTGGCCGGCTGGCAAAAATCGTAAAGCCGTCGCTGTTCTGCGTATAGTTCTGCACGAACTGCGGATTGATGCTCACCGATTGCTGCAAGAGGATCGCTTCCTGCTGTGCCTGGTCGAACTTGTAACGGCTCGAGAAAATCGTGAAGCCTGACGAAATGGGTCTGTCGAACAGATAGGGCTCGGTGAATCCGAAGCTCAACGTGCGCGACAAATCGCCAAACTGCGCCGATAGCGTCAGCCTCTCGCCTAATCCCAGGAAGTTGTTGGTCTGGTAGGTGAGCCCGATGAAGCTGCCCGCCAGTCCGCTCACGCCGCCCTGCAAACCGATGGACTGTTTTCCTTTTTCCTTCAGCTTCAGCGTAATGTCGACCGTGCCGTCCTTGGGGTTTTTCTTCAGCTCGGCGGCCTTGTCCGCTTCAATCTTGTCAAAATAATCGAGCTGGTTGAGGCGCAGGATGCTCAGCTCCCACAATCGTTTATTAAAGAGCTGGCCTTCATCGATGAGCAGTTCGCGCCGGATAACCTTGTCGCGCGTGGTGGTGTTCCCGCTGAAATCAATGCGCCTCACGTAGTATTGCTTCTGCTCGTCGAACTTCAGCGTCATGTTAATGACTTTTTTTTCGTCGTCTACATCCGTATCCGGCTCCGGCGTGAAGTCAATGAAACCGAATTCGCCGTAGGCCTTCCCGTAATTCTCCAGGGCCTTGCGCACTTTTTCCGTCGAAAAAATGTCGCCCTGCTTTAGCGGAAAATAATTCTTCAGGGCATCGACCTTCAACGTCAGCGCCTTGTCCGGATCGGCGCTCACGATTTTCAACGTCCCCATCCGGTAGCGGTCGCCCTCTTCAATGGGAATGGTGATGTTGACGGCCTTGCCGTGGCTGCGTCCCGTGAGCGGGATTCCCAGCTTATACCCTTCCGTATCCACGTTTTCGAGGACGGGATCGCCCACCGACACCTTGAAATATCCGTTGTCCCGATACAGCCCGCGAACGCCGACTTCCAGGTCCTCGTTCAATTTCTCACGGTCGTAGGTCTTTGTCAGTACGCTGATCTCCATGAAATATAAGGGAATGGCATACGGCCGGTCGTGGCGCATGGCGCGGATCAGCTTCCGGTCGCTGAACGCGTGGTTCCCGGTGAACTTGATCCGGCCGACTTTTACCTTCGGCCCTTCGTCAATTTTGAAAACGAGAATCACCGCATTGCTCGATGCAATGCGTTCGTATTGCGGGGTCACTTTCGCGAACTGCCGGCCATGCTCACCGAGTAGTTCCTTCAAGACCACTTCGGCTTTCTTGATCTTCGTCGGATCAAACTGGCTCTCTACCGACAACCCGACCTTGCGTTCCTTAAAGCGATCGAGAATGTCCGATTCGGAAACAGAATGAATGCCGTCGTAGCGGATGCGCCGAATTTGCGGGCGCTCTTTGACCTCGAAGATGATGATCTTGCCGTTCGGACGCTTCGGTGAATCCTCGACGCGCAGCTTCACGTCCTCGAAGAATTGCGTGTTCCATAGCGCCTGAAAATCGCGCCGCAGGGTTTCCTCATTGTACGTATCGCCGTCGCGGCTGAAGATGCGGGCCCTCAGAGTGTCGCTGCGCACCCGGCGATTGCCGGTAAAGTCGATGCGGTCAATCACGTACTGTTGCTGCGCAGCTTGCTGGTCGGCAGCAGAATGATCCTCGAGGACTTCTTTGCCGCTGACTAAATCGACCGAAGCGGAGAAGAGATAGGCCCGCGATTTTGAATTTGAATCGGAAGTCGATTGCGGATCTTGCGGCCGGGCTCCGGGCGAAGCAGCCGCCAATAGCAAAACGACCGCGAAAACTCGCGTCATCCGGGCCGCTAAAAATGCAAACGGCGAACAGACTCTGCTTTGAGCGGCCGTTGAGGTCATCAAGGCCGCGCCCCCCAAACTCAAGATGTTTATCTCCCGCCGGACCCGGTGTGGGCCGGCCGTGCGTTAACCCCAACCCGGTTGGGATCTCCCATGCGTTGTGTCAGATTCGCTAGTGGACGACCGGGGTTGCCTCACCGACCGGGCGGAACGACAGGCCTTCCCCTGCGACATAAATCTGGAGTGTCGCCGGCCTTTGGATTCCACCCTGAATCAGCGCCTCGGAGAGCGGGTCTTCGACGTACTTCTGCAAAGCCCTGCGTAGCGGACGAGCCCCATAACTTCGGTCCGCGCACGTTTTCTCGAGTATCCACTGTCGTGCTTCCGGCGAGAGGACGACCTGGACCTGCCGGTGAATCAGCGTGTCGTTCAGCTGGCCCACGAGCAAATCAATGATGCGAAGCAGATCTTCATCGCCGAGCGGATTGAAGATAATCACCTCGTCCAACCGGTTCAAAAACTCCGGGTTGAACACCCGCTTTACTTCGTTCATCACCATCTCTTCCATGCTCTTCTGTCCGGCTTCATCGGTCCCGGATTGGAAGCCCATGGACGTGCGCTTCTGCAAATGCCGCGCGCCAAGGTTCGAAGTCATGATGATGATGGTGTTCCGGAAATCCACGGTATTGCCGAGCCCGTCCGTCAACTGCCCGTCTTCAAACACCTGCAACAATATATTGAAGACGTCCGGATGGGCCTTCTCGATTTCATCCAGCAGGATCACCGAGTAAGGAGTCCGGCGCACGCGCTCCGTCAACTGCCCGCCTTCTTCGTAGCCCACGTACCCTGGAGGCGCCCCGATGAGTTTCGATACGGAGTGCTTCTCCATGAACTCCGACATGTCGAAACGCACCAGCGACTTCTCCGAACCAAACAGGAATTCCGCCAGCCGCCGCGCGACTTCCGTTTTGCCAACGCCTGTTGGCCCCAGGAAAAAGAAGCAGCCCACCGGACGCAGCGGCGATTTGAGGCCCGCGCGGCTTCGGCGAATGGCGCGTGCCAGCGCCGTAATGGCTTTGTCCTGGCTGATGACGCGCTTGTGCAATTCCGGCTCGATGCGCAACAGCTTCTGTTGCTCGTCTTCTTTGATGGAAGTGACACCGATGCCCGTCCAGCGCGAAACGACTTCTTCGATGTCTTCCCGCGTTACGATGCCCGTCGAGGCGTCGTCCAGCTTGTAGCGCTCGCGCAGCCCGCGCAGATTTTCCTTTTCCTTGCGCTCTTCTTCGGAATAGAAACGCGCCTTTTCGAATTCGTGATTGGCGATCGCCGTTTCCATGCGGTGCGTGATGAACTTCACGCGCTTCTGCACTTCGCCGACTTCTTCGGGAACCGTGGCTTGGCGCAGCTTCACGCGCGCCCCGGCTTCGTCAATCAGGTCAATGGCTTTGTCTGGAAGGAAACGGTCGGGAATGTAGCGATTCGAAAGATAGACGGAATAACGAAGCGCTTCATCGGTGTAGCTCACGGCGTGGAATTTCTCGTAGCGCTCGCGCACTCCGCTGATCACCTGAACGGCTTCTTCCTCATTTGGAGCCGGAACTTTCACAGCCTGGAAGCGCCGTTCCAGCGAACGATCCTTTTCCACCGACTTGCGGTATTCCCCAGGTGTCGTTGCCCCGATGCACTGGATCTCTCCGCGTGATAGCGCCGGCTTCAAAATATTTGCCGCGTCCAGCGAACCTTCCGCCGAGCCCGCGCCCACCAGCGTGTGCAATTCATCAATAAAGATGATGGAGTTCTGGCTCTCCATCAGCTCCTTCATGATGGTCTTCAGCCGCTCTTCGAACTGCCCGCGGTATTTCGTGCCGGCGACAATCAAGGAAAGGTCGAGGGAAAGAATTCGTTTGTCCGCGAGGAACGGCGGAACATCTCCATCCGCGATGCGCTGCGCAAGGCCCTCGACTATGGCCGTCTTGCCGACGCCCGGCTCGCCGATAAGAACGGGATTATTTTTGGTGCGGCGGCACAGAATTTGAATGACGCGCTCCACTTCGCCTTCGCGTCCCACCAGCGGATCGAGCGATCCCTCCGAAGCCGCCTGCGTTAGGTCGCGGCTGAATTCCGCGAGCAATGACGTTTCCTTAGGCCGCGCCGCCGCCGTCTTCTCACCCGACGTGCGCGCCAGCTCTTCCCGCAGCGTGGACAGCCGCAGCCCGCGCTCCATCAAAATTTCCGCGCCAAAGCACTTCTCTTCGCGGAGAATGCCGAGCAGCAAATGCTCGGTCCCCACGTGCTTGTGCCCGAGCCGCTCTGCTTCTTCCGCCGCCATATTGAGGATGCGCTTGCATTCCGCGCTCAGCGGCACTTCCACCGACGTGGAGATGCGCTCGCGGATGGTGATGCGCGCCTCGATCTCTTTGCGGATGGACTCGATCGAGCCCTGCTGCCGCAGGAAGCGGTTCGCCAGCGCCTTGTCCTCGCGCATCAAGCCGAGCAGCAAGTGCTCCGTCTCGATGTACGGGCTGCCATACTGGCTGGCTTCGTACCTCGCAAAAAATATGACGCGTCGCGCCTTTTCCGTATAACGTTCGAACACGTTAGCTCGCTTCTCCCCCTGGGGCCCCGCTCGCGGCGGCCGTAGCCTCGCGAGTCCGCAGAACGCCATGTTCCAATCCCAGAATACGGTCGCACCGCGCAGCGAGCGCCAAATTGTGCGTCGCGATCAGCGACGTCAATTTGTGCGTGCGGTGCAGCCGCTCCAGCAACTCGAACACGGCCCAAGCATTCTGCTCGTCCAAATCTCCGGTAGGTTCATCTGCCAGCAGCACGCTCGGCCCAGTGACGAGCGCCCGGGCAATCGCTACGCGCTGCTGTTCCCCTCCGGAGAGTTCCCCTGCGCGGTGATCGACTCGATTTTCCAAGCCCACCTCCGCCAGCCACTTCCGCGCCATCCCCAGCGCAGAAGTAAAATCGTCGCCGCGCAACAGCAGCGGCATGGCTACGTTTTCCGTAGCCGTAAAATCTGGCAGCAACTGGTGGCGTTGCCACAAAAATCCCACGGCACGATTCCGGAATTCCGCCAGCGCCCGTTCGTTAATCGATTCAATGGCTTTCGTTGCGAAGTATACTGTACCGCTCGTCGGCGTGTCTAGCGCAGCCAGCAAATGTAAGAGAGTACTTTTGCCCGCTCCCGATGGCGCCACGATCGCCACCATCTCTCCCTGCCGCAAAACCAGATTGGCGTCCACCAAAACCGACAGAAGTTTCTCGCCGCTGCCGTACGTTTTCTTCAGCCCGCGCGTTTCCAGCACGACATTCGCGGTAGGCAAATCGCCTGCGGCAATGTGCTTCGCGTCTTGGGCTTGGGGCGTCATTCCGTTCTTCTGTTTCTCCTCGAAATTGTCTTGCCTGTTCCTCGTCCTCTACTCTGCTTAGATGCCAGTCTGCCCCTCCCTGTGTCTTTGCTCACCTCAACGGCCGTGGCTCAGGGGAAGCAAACTGTTTCCCATTTTTGCCCGTCCGCTCTCCTGCCGAAAAGAGGGCAATTCTTGGCGGACTTCCATCTCTCATAATCTTTCTATTTTCAATAACTTGCAGTGGTTCCTTGCCATACCGGGGATTCCGCTTCTCTTGCCGGCGCAATCCACTCACCCTTCCCCCGGAGTAGGAGCAAACGGCGCACCATTCTGTCCCTAGAATGATTGATTCTGCACTCGGGCCTATTTCCTACTCATACCTCAGAATCTCCACCGGCAGCAGCCGCGACGCCGCCCGCGCCGGCAGGATCGTCGCGCCAACCGAAATCAGCATCGCCACTACCGTAATCCACACTCCATCCATCACGCTCGGGTGAAACGGCACGTACGGCACCGCATATACCTGCGGGTCCAGCGGAATCAAATGGTAATTTCCCGCCACAACCGCGAACGCATATCCCACGACGAGTCCCGCCAACGTCCCCGTCGCCCCAATCGCGATTCCTTGCCACAAAAAAATCGTGCGAATCTGTTCCCGCCGCGCGCCCATGGACACCAGCACGGCAATGTCCCGCGCCTTGTCCGTCACCGTCATCGAAAGCACCACCAAAATGTTGAGCCCAGCCACAAACGTAATCAGCCCAATGAAAATCGCCGTCACCAGTTTCTCCAACCGCAGTGCACGAAATAGCGCGCGGTTCTCTTCCATCCAGGTCGCCGCGGAAAATCCCGGTCCCGACGATCGCTGCACCTCGTCTGCAATCACCCCCGCGCGCTCCGGCTGCTTCAACCGGAATTCCAGCACGTTCACGACGTCACCCGCCCCCGAAAGTCCCTGCGCCGCCGCCAGCGTCATGAAGCACCAATTTTCGTCGTAATCGTAGAACCCTGAATCGAACACGCCCGCCACGCGAAATCTCCGCGTCCGCGGCATCAATCCAAACGGCGTCAGCCGCCCCTGCGGACTCGTCAGCGTCACATAGTCCCCCGGCGAAAGTTTCCATTCGTCCGCCAGTTGCTTCCCCACCAGCAGCGCATCAATGCCGTCGGCGTCCGCCGAAAAATCCAGCCGCCCCTCGACAATCCGCTGCAACGCTTCGTCGCTGGCCCGCTCGCGCTCCGGGTCAACCCCCTTCGTCACTACTCCGCGCGCCTGCCCCGCGAACGACATCAACACCGTCTGATACACCGCCGGCGTCACCGACTTCACTCCCGCCGTCGCCGCCAGCTTTTTCGCCAGCTCCTCATAGTTGCTGATCCCGCTCGACCCCGGCCGGGTCAGCGAAATATGCGCCGTCACTCCCAGCAGCCGTTCCTGCAGCGTCTCGCGAAATCCCGTGTTCATGGAAAGCGCGATCACCAGCGTGGCCACGCCGGCCGCCACGCCCACCACGGAGAACAGCGTCACCAGCCGCAGCACTGCCGGCCGGTAAGGCGATCGCAGGTACCGCCGCGCCACAAACCATTCGAATCTCATCGTAGTGGGAAGAATACGTTACGCGCCGTGCGCTTCGGTAGTGGAAGATGATTCCCCGCCCGCTTCGGGCCGCAGCAGTGGAAATAGAATCACGTCGCGGATCGAAGCCGAATCCGTCAGCAGCATCGTCAGCCGGTCGATCCCGATGCCTTCGCCCGCTGTCGGCGGCATGCCGTGGCAAAGCGCGCGAATGTAGTCCACGTCGAGCTGCTTCGGCACTTCCTCGCCGCCCTGCGCAATCTGCGCCAGGAAGCGCCGCTCCTGCTCGCCCGGATCGTTCAGTTCCGAAAATCCATTCGCCACTTCCATCCCCGCCACATAAATTTCGAATCGCTCCGTCAGCGAAGGATCCTCCGGCTTCTGCTTCGAGAGCGGCGAAATCTCGGTCGGAAAATCGTACAAAATCGTCGGCTGCACCAGCTTGTCTTCCGCCATCGTTTCAAACAGCAGCCCCGTCCACTCGCCATCCGCCAGCGTGCCCTTCGCCGCCGCGTACGGCGCGCCCGTTCGCTTCGCCCAAGCGTTATAGCGATTCGTCGCTTCCTGCGCGCCACCGGGCCGCGCCAGTTCAGCCAGCGCCGGCGCTTCCCCCGCATCCGCCGGCCAATACTTCACGATGGCTTCCCGCATCGTCAGCCGCTGCATGTTCGAAAAATCCAGCTCCGTCTCGCCGTACTTCACCGTCGTCGACCCGGTAATATTCTTCGCCACCAACGCAAACAGCTGCTCGTTCATATCCATCAAATCGCGATAATTGCTGTACGCCTCATAAAACTCCAGCATCGTGAATTCCGGATTGTGCTGCGTGGAAATCCCCTCATTGCGAAAATTCCGGTTGATCTCGTACACGCGGTCGAATCCTCCGACCGTCAGCCTCTTCAAATAAAGTTCCGGCGCAATCCTCAAGTACAAAGTAATGTCCAGCGTGTTGTGATGCGTGGTGAACGGCCGCGCCGTGGCCCCTCCCGCGATCGGGTGCATCATCGGCGTTTCCACTTCGATGTAGCCCCGCGCGTCAAAAAACCGCCGCAGCTCCTGAACGATCCGCGCGCGCGTCACAAACACCTCGCGCGCCTTTTCATTCGCGATCAAGTCCAAGTATCGCTGGCGGTACCGCAGCTCCACGTCCGTAAGTCCGTGCCATTTTTCCGGCAGCGGCAGCAGCGCTTTCGAAAGAAAGAACAGCTCCTCCACCCAGATCGAAAGCTCATTGGTCTTCGTCCGAAACAGGTGCCCGCGCACGCCAATCGAATCGCCCAGGTCCAGCAAATGAAAAAGTTGAAATGCCTTTTCGCCGACCACATCCTTTCGCACATAAATCTGAATCCGCTTCCCCGACCCTTGCAGGTGCGCAAACCCCGCCTTCCCCATCAACCGGTACGAAACGATGCGCCCCGCCACGCGCACTTCGCGCTTGTTCGCTTCCAACTCCGCGCCCGTTGTCTGCCCGTACTGCTCCACCAGCGCCGCGGCCGTCTCCGTCCAGCGAAACTCCCGCGGGTACGCCTCGTACCCCAGCGCCTGGATCTGCTCGAGTTTCTTCTGGCGCTGCTCAAACTGGTCGCGCGGCTCAAATTGCAACGGAAAATTCCTTTCAGAAGTGATGGCTTTCGAGTATAGCGGCGCGCGCATCGCTTGAGCAAGGAATCACACCCCTCGCAAACCACATAGCGGTGGCCTGCCGTTCGGATTAAGTCTTTAAGGAAGGATAACTACTTCGCGAATAAGATGCCGCCGCTCGCGATTACCGTGTGTTGGACTCCGGACTGTAGCGGCACATTGAGTTCCGGATTCCCCGAAACGAAGTCACGCACTTGTCCAAACAAGTTGATGGCCCAGGTCGACTTTCTCGCTCTCCAAAGACTGAAGTCCAGCCCCGCGCCGTAGTCAAGTGCCGCTCCATTCTTCACGTGCACGCTGTACTTTTGCCCGTTGGTCAGCACCTGGCTCTGCAGAAACAGATCGTATCCGCCGCCCACGACGACCCACGGACGCAATCGCGCGAATGGCAGGAACTCCAAGCGAAATCCCGGCGTGAAATACAGCGCTGAATAATTTCGCGGAACCGCGACCGCAACCGATTGCACCATACGCGGCGGCACAACAGTGAGTTCGGCCTCGATGCTGGGCTCGAAAAACCGCGAATGCCACAGCGCGTGGTCGTAGTGCAGACCAGCCGCGTACGCTCCCGAGATCTGTACTGTTTCTCCGGGCGAGCCCTGGACGGCGCGGCTTTGCGCAAGACTCCCGCCAAAGAAAATGCCGAATTCCTGCTCCTGCGCGCGAGCTGGGGCCACAAGCAGCACAAACGCCAGGCCAAGAAAGCAAGCGGCGCGCATCTGGCTAGTTCGAGCTTGCCGCTTGCGTCGGAGCGTCTTGCCGCGGCGTCATCGATACCACCACGTACTCCCGCTCTTTTCCATCCGATTCCGGAACGCGCAGGAAAAACTTGTCCTTCTGAATCCGGAATTGTGCCGTCTCTCCGATCGGCAACAGCGCGGGATGCTTGTCATCCTTGGGGCGAATGCGATACGTCAGTTTATCGGTTTGCAGGACGTACTCTTGGCACAAAACCTCTTGGGTCTTTTTGTTTTGCGAATCCGTGCCAAGTAGCTCGCCCGTGATGGACTTCGAGTCCTTCGCCTGCACCCCGCACGAAGCCGAATCCATGCGAAGTATGGTGCCCTTTTGGTAGTCGTGTTCCTTCGCCGCGCAAACGCTGGCAAGGACCAGACAAACAGCTAGCATGCGTGCCTTGATCATCCCCGTGACCCTCCTCAATTCATAAGAAAAAGGCAGACATCTTCCAACCTAGGCCACGAGAGCGCAGCTAGGAATAGAACTCAGGTACTTTGTGCTCTTTTTCTAACGCTTAAAGGTGAGGTAGATTTGGGCTCGACTCGCCAACCGCGGGAGGCTCACTCAGTTCCAAACCTTAAACCGCGGCCACACTTCCGCCAGCAGCTTCTTCAGCTCCGTGCCAAGAGACTGCCCATGTAAACTCGCCTAGCTCGCCAGCCGTTCCAATGCCGGCATCGCACGCTTTTCCTCCCGGATTCCCAGCACCACGCGCCCATTGACCTGCCCCTTCTTGAGCCGGCTGAACACGTCATTGATGGATTCCATCGGCACGGTCTCAATCGTCGCCTTCACTTTGCCGTCCGCGGCAAACGCAAGCGACTCCTCCAGATCCAACCGAGTTCCCACAATGGATCCCCGAATCGTGTAACCATTCAGAACCACGTCGAAAATCGAAACCGGAAACTCCCCCGGTGGCAGACCATTCAGCACGCAAGTCCCGCCGCGGCGAAGCATCCCGACCGCTTGCTTGAACGCGATCGGAGAAACCGCCGTCACCAGCGCTCCATGCGCTCCGCCGATCTGTTTTTGGATTTCCTTCACAGGGTCTTGTGTCTTTGCATCAATCGTGACTTCCGCTCCGAGCTTCCGCGCCAGCGCCATCTTTTCTGGCCCCAGATCCACCGCCGCGACGTGCAGTCCCATGGCCTTCGCATACTGGACGGCCACGTGGCCCAGGCCGCCTACTCCGGAGATCACCACCCATTCGCCCGGCCGCGCCTGCGTCATTTTCAATCCTTTATACGTGGTGACGCCCGCGCACAAGATTGGAGCCGCATCCACAAAGGAAAGGCTCTTGGGAATTCGTCCCAGGTAATCCGCTTGCCCCAGCGCGTACTGCGCGAAACTTCCGTTCACCGAGTAACCGGAGTTTTGCTGCTCCGGACAGAGCGTTTCCCAACCCGCAAGACAGTAATCGCAATGCCCGCACGCGCTGTGCAGCCACGCGATTCCCACGCGGTCGCCTTCCTTCAAGTGCGTAACGCCCGGCCCGAGCGCCGCGACGATTCCTGCTCCTTCGTGGCCTGGGATCAGTGGCATGATCGGCTTGACGGGCCAATCCCCGTCCACCGCGTGTAGATCCGTATGACATACGCCGGTGGCAAATACTTCTACCAGTGCCTGCCCTGGCCCAGGCGTTGGGATGGGAACTTCTCGCACCACCAACGGCTCCCCAAATTTTTCAACTACGGCTGCCTTCATGGTTTTTGTGTTTGGCACTTTAGCTCTCCTTTTCGCCCGAACTGTCACAACTCTAGCTCCGACGCAAAGAGCGTTCTGTACCATTGGACACACTTGGCTGTAACGCGGCTCACCGAGGAACGAAGTGAACCCACTCCAGGCAGGGTTTAGTTCCAAACCTTGAACCGCGGCCACACCTCCGCCAGCGGCCTCTTCAGCCCCGTACAAATCAATATCGTGTAATGCTCCTCCGCCATCCCATAATAAGGTTCCATCTTCGGCTCCTCGCGCACGTCTTGGCACCACTTCTGCACGTCCTCCAGATCGTAGTGCAAAAAAATCAAACTCTCCCCGGTGTACTCCCTCGGCCCCCAAAGATAATAATTCTGGTGCCCGCTGATGGACTTCGGCAGCCCCAGCCGCGGCCCAAAAAAATCAATCGCCCCCGCATCGCCGTACGTCCCCGCCAGGATCCCCGTCTTGCCCCGCTGCTCCGGCGGCAGCGCGTCATACACCTGCGCCACCGCCGCCACCATCTCCGGCCAGCCAAACTCATCCCCAAAATGCTGCGGCAGCAGCCCGTGATCCTGCACCTCCGTCCGCGTCATCTTGATCCCCAGCGCCTCCATATAAGGAACGATTTTCTCCACCGGCAAAATGGGAATCGCCAGCGGCAGAGCAATCGCCCCAATTGCGACTACGAGTACGGGGATAGCCACTCGCACCCAACGCAGCCCCTCGCGAGCCTCCGTCAGCTTCTCCCAAAAGACTCCGCCAGCCGCATACAACATCGGGTAGATCGGCGCCAGATAATAGTCCTTCCCCTTCAGCGCCATCATCACCGCCAGAAACGCCAGATACGTCATCCCCAAACTGCGATAGCGCTTCCCTTCGCCATGAAACAGCAAATAGCCGAGTCCCGCGAGCCAAACAAAAACGCTGGCCGGATTGAGCATTCGTATTTGCTGGCGAAAAAACGCCAACGGCGGCAATTCAATGTTCTTGTGCGTGGCCTTCACATTCCGCAAGGCCTCTAGCGTCGGAAAATGATGCTGGATCTGCCACACCAAGTTGGGAAGGAAAATCAGCAGCGCCACTGCCGCCGCAATCCAAAACCACTTCGTGAACAAAAGCCGCCGCTCGGAAGTAACGAGCAAGCCCGCAATGAGACTTACCAGGAAAAAAGCCGTAGAGTGCTTGTTCTCCAGGCCAATGCCGAGCATCACGCCGCACCAAACGAGGATTCTAGGTTGATCGCTGTTGATGGCTCGCAACAGAAAATAAACGCAGCCCATCCAAAACAGCGGTTCGAACGGATTCATCGAAAGCCGCGTCGCATTCCCCAGAATCACCGGCGCCGCGAACACCGAAAGGCAAGCCAGAAATACCGCGAACCGCTTCCCGCCCAACTCCCGTACCAGCAGCCCGGTCAGCACAATCTCCGCGCCCTGCGCCAGCGCCGGCAAAACCCGGATGGCATGGAGCGAATCGCCCAGCAGCGCGATAGTGCCTCGCGCCAGCCAAGCCACCAGCGGCGCAAAATCGACATAACCCCAATCTAAATGCTTGCTGGCCTCGATAAAGTAAAGCTCATCGCGGAAATACCCATACCGCCCATTCGTGGCCATCTGCAGCAAAACCGCCGCCCCCGCCAGAAGCCAGGCGATGTTCATGCTCCCAAAAAGGAACGAATCCCGGCTTCCGCCAAAATCCCCTTGGTTTGCGTTCGAATGATTTTCCGGTGAGGACACCCCTTGCCGACCACCCTGGTTCATGCTTGCTCCCGTGAACTGTCTTTGCTTCCCCGGAGCTCTTCCGTCAATCAACCCCGCTCGCGGGACTTGGATTATATAGAAGGATACGAGTTTTGGACTCTGTCCCGCTTGGGGCCGCCGTCTGGCCCGGTAGCCGCCCCTCCCAATTTATGGACCAAATGGGGAAAGCCTTCTAACGTCCCACAGTCGTCATCCGATAGCATTCAGATGACGTCAACGGATGAGCATTCTTTTTCCCTTACTATGGGAAATAACATTCTTCACCGTAAAAATCGTTTTTTGATATACTCCCCCCGCTGCCCCAAACGGAGAACTCCCGTGAAAGACTGTGCCCGCACCCCCTCAGCCCGAGGCATGTCTGTCAGAGATGATTGGTCTGCCTGGCTGCCGGATGAGAAAGAAAATTTTTTCCACAGGAACAAACAGGAACTCGAATCCAACTACAACATGTGGAGCATTTCCCTCGATGAGGCCATCAGCCTCCACCGCGAGGGTCAATTCGGGAAATCCCTTCTGGCAGTAGGTGTTTCCTCGGAACTATGCAGGCTGCTCACCGAACCGCTTGCCGCACTCCTCCGCGCCCTTTCCGAACACGCCAAGCATTACGGCACCATTCCAAACGCCGCGCCTCTCGATCCTGAGAATTTCCGTGGCCCCAAAGGCCGCCATAACGCGCGCATGAGTGGCCTGCTAAATCGTGTCCTGTTCTCCCATCGCTTCCAGTTCCTTCATAAGGTCAGCACTTTGGGAGATATGGTTGAGGATTTGGGCAAGGACTTCCATGATGCCGTCCAGCATCTTGCCGAAGGCGCCGCCGCAGACCCGGAAATCATCTGGGAAGAGGTCGATTCGACTCATTTTGACCTCAATACCTGTCTCCGGGAAACCGTGGTTTTGTTCAAATCTTTTATGATCGTCCTTCCGGCAGACCAGCTTTCGGCCTTCCGCCAGACCGTCTCCGACCAGTCCGAGTCTCAGAGGACGGAAGCTCTCGCCCGCCAGCGCCTGCTCCGCCATAGACGGATGACCGCGATCGCGGGACAATAGTCTCGCCGGCGTACGCGCTTGTCCCCGGGTAACTCCCCGGGAATAAACCCCTTTTCCGGGGTGTCTCTTTTAGACATACGCGTTTCTGCCAGGACAACTCTAGGGGGTACACGGTGCATCCGAAGTGGTGGATGCGCCGCGATTGGACCGTTGGCCCGTAACCGACCAGGCGATTCCAAAGCAGCGACTTCTCCTCGGTCTACCAAGCCGGTGACTGAAGCAGATGCCATACGTCTGGCCCAAGCCGGGGATGCCGCGGCCTTTGAGTTTTTGTATCAACTCCATGGCCGTCGCGTTTACGCGTTGTGCTTGCGCATGGTGAACAACCCGTCCGACGCGGAAGATCTCATGCAGGAAGCATTTCTGCAGCTCTTCCGCAAAATCGGGACGTTCCGGGGCGAGTCGGCTTTTTCAACCTGGTTGCATCGCATGACCGTCAACGTAGTGCTCATGCGCTTGCGCAAGAAATCTCTTCCGGTGGCCTCTCTGGAAGAAACGACGGAGCCCGACGAAGAAACAGGTGGCCCAAGGAAAGATATCGGCGCTCCCGATTTGCGTCTAAGCGGCGCGGTGGACCGGGTCAATTTGGAGCGATCCGTCGGGAAGCTTCCGCCAGGGTATCGCACGGTCTTTGTGCTCCACGATGTTCAGGGCTACGAGCACAATGAGATTGCGGACATCATGGGATGCTCCGTGGGAAATTCGAAGTCGCAGTTGCACAAGGCGCGTACTCGTTTGCGTGAACTTCTTCAGGAGGAAGTTCGCGAGCAGGCCCGGCAGGTACGGCATGCGGCGAAAGCCCAGACGGCGCACGACGACTGAGCTACAATGGGCGTAAGTTCGGGGTGTGGTAGCGGCTTCGCGGCGCAACTAGGGTCATGCGCCGGTCAGGTCTGAATGAAGTCGTACGGGACGGCCTCCAGCGGCCGGCCTCTTGGAGTGATGGCCATGTTGTGTAAGGACGTGGAAGCTGTTGTTGAACAGGAAGGTTTGGCGCCGCTGCCAGCGGCGGTTAGCGCGCATCTTTCCGAGTGCCGCGAGTGCCGCAATTTTCTCGCGGACTTGACCAGCATCGTGGATGTTGCCCGCAAGATGCCCTCCGAAATCGAGCCTCCCGAGCGTATTTGGATTTCTCTCCGCGCACAGCTGGAGTCCGAAGGAATTATCAAGGAACCGGTTCTTGCGCCCCCCTTTGAACCCGGTGTCGAGCGCGCCTCCTGGTGGCGTGGTTTCGGTGATTTGTTCCGCAGCCGCGCGCTGGCCACCACCACCGTCGGTGTCTTGATCGCCGCCGCCGCGGTTCTGCAGATCACCAATGACAATCGCGTGATCGAACCTTCTTCCCCGCAGCCTTCGGTGGTTGCTCTTAACGACTTCTCCGCCACGCGCGCTACCCTCAATGATCAGGAGCCCGTCGCTCGTGGCATGATTCTTGCCAGCACTTCTCCCGTGGATGCTTCTCTCCGGGACAATCTTCAAACTGTTGACGATTTTATTGCTGACTGCGAGCGCCGCGTCAAAGAAGAGCCGCAGGACGATCTGGCGCGCGAATATTTGGCCAACGCCTACCAGCAAAAAGCGGAATTACTGTCCACGATGATGGATCGTGGTGGGAGCGTTAACTAACATGGGTATCCGAGCGAATATGTTGGTCGCTTTGCGGCCACGCATGCAGCTGTCTCCCGCGCGGGCAAGCTCGCAGGTGAACTCGAGCATCTTGCCCTTACTTTGCGCCGGTCTTTTCCTCTGGCCGGCTGCCGCCGTTGCCGCCGGACAGCACATCGAAAAACATTTTTCTGTTCAGGGCCGCCCGGTTGTCGCGATTCACAACGTCGCCAATGGCCGTATCGAAGTCAAGTCCTGGAAGAACCCCGAAGTCGTGATCACCGGAACGCGCTCTTCCGACAAAGTCGCCGTGGACATGGAGCAAGCCGGCGATCGCATTGACGTCACCTCCAGCATCGTTGACAGTTCCGCTCAGCCTCTCGAGCTCGAAACCAACTTGCAACTTACCGTGCCCGAAGAAACCGAACTCCAACTCACCACGCAGACCGGTCTTATTTATGTCGAACAGGTCATGGGTGACATGAAACTGGAGAGCGTCGCAGGCGATGTCCACCTGAAAGAAGTCTCCGGTTACATCATCGTCCGCACCACCGGCGGCTCTTTGGTCTGCACGCAGTGCGCCGGCAAGCTGGAATTCAGCTCCATCAGCGGCAACGCGCAAATTCTTCAGCCCGGCCTCACCAACGTCAACCTTCTGACCACCACCGGGAATATTCTCTTCGACGGCGATTTTGTCCGCACCGGTCTTTACACCATGAAGAGCGGCAAAGGCCTCGTGGAAGTTCGCTTCTCCGGCAACGATTCCTTTGATCTGAAGGCGCAAACCACCATGGGCACCGTGGACAATCAAGCCGCTGCTTTCCTGCGCCCCGATTCCCACGGCGTCAAGCACATCGCTTCCAAGTTCACCAAGGGTTTCTTCGGCACCTTCGGCCAGGGCCTCGCGAAAGTCGAACTCTCTTCCTACAGTGGTACAATTCGCATCCTGAAGCGCGATTAGTTTCTCGCGCAACAATCTCGTGGCAACAACTCCTTCTTCGCGCGGGCTGCAAGCTCGCGTCCCGATTCTTTGTCTCGCCGGATTCATGGGTTCCGGCAAGACCACCGTTGGCACGCTCCTCGCTCGCCAGCTCGCCTGGCGTTTCGTGGATCTCGATGAACGTATCGAAGAAGCCGCCGGCCTGACTATTCCCGATATGTTCGAACGCTTAGGCGAACCTGCTTTTCGACAGATCGAAGCCGATCAGCTTCGCGCCGCACTCGGCCGCGCCGCCGAGCTCAAGGAAAGCACCGTGCTCGCCCTCGGTGGCGGCACCTACGCGCAACCCGGATGCCCCGAATTTCTTCGCGCCGCCGGCGTTCCCGTTCTGTGGCTCGATTCGCCGATCGAAATTCTTCTCTCGCGCTGCATGACCATGACTGGCCGACCGCTTTTCCGCGACGAGTCCAGCTTTCGCGCGCTCCACGCCCAGCGCCTGCCTTCCTATCAACTGGCCGACCATCGCGTGGACAGTTCCGGCGACCCCGCCCAAGTCGTCGCGGAAATTCTGCGCCGCGGCATTGTTGCGTCTGGTGGAAACGAGTCGTATCTCGTCGTCGAGAAACCCCTCTCCTGAGAGACAATAAACGCGGGGGGAAGTACTTTGAAATTCAGAACACCATCGCTTGTCTTGGCTCTCGCGATTTTCGCTTGTGCCGCGCTAACTCTCGCCGCTCAAAAAAAAGGCGCCGCAAATTCCGTCCCAGGGGTCCTCGCTCAGGACAAGGCGAAATTCACCATCAAGCTCGACGGCCAAACCGTCGGCCACGAAGAATTCGAAATCGGCCCCAACGGCGGCGGCTGGCTCGCCAAAGGCACTTCAGATATCAAGCTTCCCACCGGCGCCAGCAGCAAAGTTACCGGCACGCTCACGCTGCAATCCAATGGCGCGCCCATCAGCTACGAGTGGACCGCGCAAGCCGAAAAAACCAACGGCGCGCACATCACCTTCGCCAACGGCGTCGCCAGCATCATCCTCGAGATGCAGGGCGCGCGCCCCTTCCAACAAGATCTCACGTTCAACTCTCCGTTAATCGCTGTGCTGGACAATAATCTTTACTATCAATATGCCGTACTCGCGCGCGTCTACGATTGGACGAAGCGCGGCACGCAAACCTTCCCCGTCCTCATCCCTCAGGAACTCACTCCCGGCTCCATCACCGTCGAGTCCACCGGCTCCGCCACCGCCGACGGAAAGTCCTTTGAAGGCCTCAAGGTCACCACCGCGGACCTCGAAATCCTTCTGCTTCTCGACACCAACCACCGCCTCATGCGCCTCGAAGTCCCCTCCGCCAAAGTCTCCGTAATCCGCGAATAATCATCTCTCCCCAATCATGTGCGCAAAAAAGTAGGACAGACATTCCTGTCTGTCCCGCGATCGCACTAAATCGTAACGCACGCTCAGAACTGCGACGAGCCTGCCACCGCCAATTTTTCTTTTCTCACTGACTACTGATCACTAACCACTGTCTGCCGCATCGTGCCCACAAAGCGAAAAACGCGGCGTCCCCCGAATCGATTCGAGAGACACCGCGTCAATCTGTGCTCTGCCGTGAAAAAAAACGTTACCGCGCGAGCGGCCGTTGAAACGCCGGCTTGCCCTGCGAACCAAAAGGCGCGCCCGGACGCCGCAGCGGATAGCCCTGCGGGTGACCATGGGCCAGCGTATGCGCAAGCCCATTCGAATGCCCGGCCCCGATGTGTCCGTTGCCGTTGCCATTCGCCGACGCGGGCTGCGGCAGCCGCGCCGGATTACCGATAGGGCGGAGAGTAACGGGCGCTGCGTGAACGTGGTCGCTGATCGCTTGCAAGCGCTTCAGGATAGACTGCCACTGTTCCCAATCCAGTTGCCGCAGGAACGGCCGCAATCCCAGGATGAACGGATCCTCGAGCAGCGCTTCGCCATCCGATTCCGGTATGAAGAAGCGGTTCAAGCCGACGTTCAGCGCCTCGGAGATTTTCTCCAAAGTGCCGAGGCTCGGCGTCATCTGCCCGCTTTCGATGCGCGACAAATAAGACCGCGAGACCTTCGAGCGCGATTGCAGCTGGCTCTGGGTCATCGCACGCGATTCGCGCAATTGGCGAATGCGCTGGCCGATATTCTCGACCGTCTCCTGGTTGACGAACTTTTCCGACGCTGGTTCAGCGACTGCTTCCTCCTCAGGTGCCGGTGGAGGAATCAGGAACTCCAAGCGCTGAGGCAGGGCGCGCACGCAACGGCGGCAATTCCCCGTGCGCGTACGGTACTGGACGAGACCACATGTCTTGCAGCGGATGACTTCCCGATCCAATTCTAGCGAATTCATGGTTTCTTTTTCTAATTGTGCCGACACCGGTGCTCCTTGTTGACTGTTTGTCCGGCGTGCGGATAGGAGAGGAACGCTGGAACGTTCGCTGGGAAGGCAGTGACTGGCGCAACCGGAGTATCGTGTGCTTGCCATTTTCTGTCAAGAGTATTTTTAGACTTTTTTCATTTTTTCTTTCCGCGCTTCGCCGTTCTACGCCCGGTTTTCGCCTGTCCTCATGGGCAGTTGTGTCTCCTTGCGCACACCTCTCCACGAACCCTTGCGCTTTTTCTCCGCACTCACCACACCCCTAGTGGTCCCCTCGCCCAAAGTTTTCCACAGCCCAGTCTTCCGCACGCTCCCCTGTAGGACAGACATTCCTGTCTGTCCTACCGCCACTGATTCTTCATCCGCAAGCCAGCGCAGCAGGCGTGTGCGATCTCCCCGCGCCAATGAAACATCACCCGCAAACAACTGGAGCTTTGCGATTCCCAACGGCAGAGCAATTGTCGAATCTCAGGGATACACTCGACAGGAGCAATTTGCTTCTAGTTCGGAGACGCAGCGCCAGTTGGACGCATCGATGACGAGTTTTGACCCCGTCCATCGTGTCCTCATTTCCATTTTTGGACCAGCATCAGAGGCCATGCGCATCGGTTTTCAAGCGTACCTGCGCCTTGCTAGACTACTGTTCCTTTTGGGGAAGACCGGGAGGGCCGGTCTGAAGACCGCCGCTAGGTTGGGGGATACGCATGCCGACACGCGAGGATGCCTGGACACTGCTGTGCGAGTACACCGCTTCGGAGAGTTTGCGCAAACACATGCTGGCCGTGGAGGCGTGTGTGCGCGACTATGCGCGCAAGGCCGGGGCGGATGAGGAGACCTGGGGACTGGCGGCGCTGCTGCACGATTTCGATTACGAGCGCTGGCCCAATCACGAACACGCCGCGGATCAGGGGCATCCGTCGGAAGGCGCGAGGATTCTGCGCGAGCAGGGCTACTCCGAGGAGATCATCCGCGCCATCCTCTCGCACGCGGACTACACCAACGTGCCGCGCGAATCGGCTCTGGAGCACACGCTCTTCGCCTGCGACGAGCTGGCCGGTTTCCTTACCGCGTGCGCGTATGTGCGGCCGTCGAAAAGCATCCTCGATCTCGAGGTGGACTCCGTGAAACGCCGCATGAAAGACAAATTGTTTGCCAAAGGCGTTTCGCGCGACGATGTACGCAAAGGCGCGGAAGAGCTGGGCATCCCGCTCGAGGAGCACATTACGTTTTGCATCGGCGCGTTGCGCGAACGCGCGGATGCGCTCGGCCTTCGCGGCTCGCTCTGATGAGTGAAATCCTTTGCCGCGGCAGAAAAATGCTTTACACAGAGTCCACGGAGGGCACAGAGCAGGAGCTGACGAGCGAGCCATTGCGAGAGTGAAGGACTTCAAGAACGAATTCTGTTGCGGCGTGGTTTTCATTCGCGGATTGGGCACAGTGCCCCGGGAGAAGGAGCATAGCGACAAGCAATTTGTGGTGACATAGAGAGGCAAGCGCGCCGCAGGATCCGCGTGGCATTTTTCACGCGAGAAAAAACGGCCGCATCCCAGCATGCCTCTCAACCGCGCCATGAAAATCTTGCTGACACTCGCGCTCGTCGCCGCGGCCGCGTGGCTGGGCGCCAGCGCAACGTTTTACAACGAAGCGCTGGTTTCCGCGTTCTTCGGGCTCGCGCTCGCCAGCGTCATCATCATTCACTTGCGGATCCGTCCTTCGTGGCAGGACGCGCTGCTGATTCTGGCCGGGACGTTCCTTTTCGCTTCCGTGGACTTCCGGCTGCTGCACTTCAAGCCCGCGATCATGGCGTGGTTTTCGTTCGCCGGGCTAAGCAGCCTGCTGATCTTCGGCTTGCGCACGATGTGGGCCAGCGACGCGAATCGCAAGCTGCTGCTGCTGGGTTTCGTTCCGTCGCTGCTCTTTGTGACGTCGGAATATTATGCCGACAGCCTTTTGCGCTGGACGTCCACGGTGCATCCGAAAGTTTTCGATCTGTATCTGTTCAGCTTCGATTCGAGCTTGTACGTGCAGCTTCCGTTTTTGGTCGGGCAAGCATTCTCGATGTGGCCGGCACTGCGCGCCACCGGACTTATTTTCTACATCGGTTTGGCAATTCCCATCGCGCTGATTTATGCGGGACGCGTTCTTCGCATGCGCGAAAAAGCGATTCCCTCGTTTGTGGCATTCTTGGCGACAGGCCCAGCCGGCGTGATTTTTTACAACATGCTTCCCGCGCTTGGGCCGGCGCACGTATTTGGAAACGGATTCCCGTGGCATCCGCTGCCGGCGTCGCAAACGGCGCGTCTTCTGGTGGAACCGATTGCGCTTTCCGGGGCGCCGAACGCGATTCCCTCTTTGCACATGGCTTGGGTTTTGCTGGTGTGGTGGTACTCGCGGGGGCTTTCGTGGTGGGAACGCGGCGTGGCGTTTGCGTTTTTATTTTTCACGGTGCTAGCCACGATCGGAACGGGGGAACATTATTTTGTGGATTTGGTAGTTGCGTTTCCCTTTGCGTTGATGATGGAAGCGCTTTGCGCTGTTTCGTTAGCGTGGATGGACCGCAGACGGATCACGGCGCTGGTATTCGGATTATTGGGGACGCTTGCGTGGCTCGCAGCGCTGCGCTTTGCGGTGCGGGTGTTCTGGATTTCGCCGGTGCTGCCGTGGACGGCGTGCGCGGTTACGGTTGCGGCTTCGCTGGTTTGCGAGAGTCAACTTCATCGCGCGGCGGAAAAAACGGTGGAGGACGACGCGGGCGAAGCGCAAGAATTGGCGCCAGTTTCTTGAGCAAGAGCGCGAACGATTCGAGTGTTAGTGCAAGTCGGTGAAAAAACTAGATGGCGCGGTGCGCATAGAGCATGAGCGCGGCGCCGAAGAGCATGCTGGCGACCAAGAGGGTGACGACGCCGACAGTGAACCATTTCGAGGAACGCGCCAAACTCAAAAAAGAAGATTTTGGCTCAGCGAGATCCTTCGCCGGGGAAACGGATGAGAGTTCGGCCTGCGCGACCTGGGGGAGCGGGACGAGGCGATCCGAGTATTCCACTTTGGCGATGAAGCTGTAGCCTCTGCGTGGGATGGTATCCACGAAGGCGGGCTCTTCCGACGAATCGCCCAGGACCTGGCGGAGTTTGTTGACGGTGGTGTTGACGTTGGCATCATAATTGACGTGGGTGTCGGCGGGCCACAGGCGCGTGCGCAGCGCTTCGCGGGTGAGAACGTCGCCGGGCTTTTCCAGGAGCGCGAGCAACGCCTGATAAACCTTGCCCTGCACTTTTACGCGCGCGCCGTCCTTGAACAATTCTTCGCGCTTCACGTCGAGAAGAAACGCGCCGAAGCGGAGATAGCGCGCGGGAGCGAGCGGAGGCGTATTTAGTTTTTCTTGAGGTTGCGGTAAGGACATGGGGAGCATTTGCGTGCTCATGGATTCAACCCTTCATCGAATCATTAGACCGATTCAATATTGGCTTTATTCCACTCGCAGGATGGCGTCCGACCTGGCCATCGACCCCGACGTTTGACAAGCTGTTATGGAGAGTTATATCTTAAGGTGCATATACAAGTCAAGTGTTGGAGAATTCGAATGGCGCGGACGGATACGACATTGGATTTAAACGGGACGGGCTACTGCGCGTCGTTCCATTTGCGGCGAACGGCGCGAGCCGTCACGCGGATGTATGACGCGGTGCTGCAGGACACGGGGATCCGTTCGACGCAATTCAGCATTCTAGTGGGAATTGCGAAGAATCAACCGGTGGCCATCGGAGCGCTCGCGGACGTGCTGATCCTGGACCCCACGACTTTGACGCGGAGCCTACGACTGCTCGAGAGAGAAGGGCTCATCACCATTTCCGACCGCTCGACCATGAGGCAAAGATTTCTGTCGATGACTCCCAAGGGCGAGCGAGCGCTGGGGCGCGGCGTGGCGGCTTGGAGAAAAGCGCATGAGCGCTTTCTCTCCACGGTGGGTGCGGAATATTGGGATGAGCTGCGAAGCGAGCTGGAAGAACTCGCTCGTGTTGTGGTGGAGCTTGAGGAACCGCGGAAAGAGGATGGGACCGTGGTGGCTGCCAGCGTTTGATGGGATTGCTGGGCGAGAAAGAATGCGCGGGGCTAGAGTCGGGACTGCAGGTGAATTTGAAACGCCAACAATACTAAGGGGCTACGACAGTAATCGTTTTGAGCATTCTGACCCATCGCGCGGGACGCTTCTCGTGCGGGGCAACAAGCCGAAATGGACCTTGTTTGGCGGCAAGGGGTGAACCGTCCATGGTATCTGCCACGATCACCTCGGACTCCATAATCCCCGAATCGAGTTCCGCTAAGGAAAAAACCACGCGATAGCCGTCTTCCGCTTCGGCGATAACGTAAATAGCCATCGAAGAACCCCGTAGCTTTTCGCCTTGCGGAACGCCGGCTCTGCGGAGAATTTCTTCCAGAAGCACACCCTCATAGGTTTCCGATTTATTGGCGTGCGGATTCACAACCGAGAGAGTCTTCCGCGGCATCTTTTTCAGATCAGCAAGGGTTAAAACGAGGGGGGTAGAAACCGCTCCGCTGATTCGGAGCTCCGGAGGGGTTGCGATGGCTTGACCAAACGTCTTCGGAGCCAACAGAAGGAGCAGCGCTAAAACGGGACCGAGCAGCATGGGAAAGAGTGCTCGGATGTTGCGATTCACAGTAGAGCCTCTTCTCCAGACCATTGAGGGTTAAAGTGACGCTCAATCCTTTTCCAACATCACTTCGGTGGATTTGATTATGGCAAAAACCACGTCTCCCACCTTTAGTTTCATCTCATCGGCGCTGCGCTTGGTTATGACGCTTTCGATTAGATTCTCACCAACGCGGATGACAACGTGGGCCATAACGCCGCCCAATTGAAGTTCTACGATCTTTCCTTCGAGGCGATTTCGGGCTGAGAGAGTCATGGAACAAAGATTACGCCTCGACGTTCGAGGAGTCCAGAAGAAGCATTGTTCAGTGAATTGACGGCGTGCCGATGCGTGGGTAGCCTTCGGTCGCGCGGCTTAGATCGCCTGCTTCCGGGGAGTAGTCGGCCCATCGCAATCTGAGTCGGCAATTGCGCGCACACGCGATTTCGCGGAAAGGGCGATTCACGTTAGAATTAAGAGGAATGCTTACACAGATCGAAGGGTTTGACGCGACTGCCAGCCGCCATCCGCGCCGGAAGACGTATGGCGTGAAGGTGGGACACGTGCGCGTGGGCGGGGGCGCGCCCATTGTCGTACAGTCCATGACGAATACGGACACCGCGGACGTGGAGACTACGTTGAAGCAGACGCTGGAGCTTGCGGAGGCGGGGTCGGAGATTGTGCGCTGGACGGTGAATGTGCCGGAAGCGGCGGCGGCGGTGCCGGAGATCAAGAAGCGCATGCGGGACGCGGGATGCATCGCGCCGATCATCGGAGACTTTCATTACAACGGGCATGTGCTGCTGACGAAATATCCGGAGTGCGCGAAGGAACTGGACAAATACCGGATCAATCCGGGGAATGTGGGCGCGGGGCAGCGGCGGGACGAGCAGTTCTCCACGATTTGCAAGATTGCACGGGACAATGGCAAGCCGGTGCGCATCGGCGTGAATGGCGGCTCGCTGAATCAAGAGCTGGTGATGCGCAAGATGCAGGAGAACACGGACAAGAATCTGGGCAAGGAATCGGAAGAGATTATTAATGATTGCATGGTGCTTTCGGCGCTGGAGTCCACGGAGCTGGCGCTCGAATCCGGGCTGCGGCAGGATCAGATTATTATTTCGTGCAAGACTTCGCGGCCGCGCGACTTGATTACGGTGTACAGGGATTTGTCGGCGAAGACGGAACAGCCGTTGCATCTGGGACTGACGGAAGCTGGGATGGGGATGAAGGGGCAGATCTGGTCGGCGGCGTCACTGGGCGTTCTGCTGTATGAGGGCATCGGGGATACGATTCGAATCTCGCTGACGCCGAAGCCGGGCGGCGACCGGCGCGAAGAAGTGTACGCGGCGTGCGAGCTGCTGCAGGCGCTGGGGCTACGCTCGTTTGCGCCCAGCGTGACGGCGTGCCCGGGGTGCGGGCGCACGACTAGCACGACGTTTCAGGAATTAGCCGAGGCCATTCAGGGTTACATTCGCAACATGATGCCGGTGTGGAAGACTCAGTATGAAGGCGTGGAAGAGATGACGCTGGCGGTGATGGGCTGCATCGTGAATGGTCCTGGTGAATCGAAGGCCGCGAATATCGGGATCAGCTTGCCGGGCACGGGCGAGGCGCCGCGATGCCCGGTTTATATTGATGGGCAGAAAGACGTCACGCTCGAAGGGACGTATGATGAGCTGGCGGTGGCATTTCAGGCACTAGTGGACAACTACATTCAGAAGAAATATCCACGCAAAACTGCAGAAGTTCCTCTTTCCCGCTAGCATTTCAGGATCTTCCCCAATACTCAGTTAAGAACTGTTTCTCCACAGCTCAAGTCTAGGCTGGAACTGATTTCCATCTGGCACCGGAACCCGAGTTCGTCACAGAGATCATGCACTCACCCCGACCCTCCCCGAGTACTGGGGAGGGAATCAGAGGGCGAGCGCAACGACGGGAGTGCACTCCCATGACCACGCGATCATTCACTGTTGCTAGTCTCCGACGGCGTTGGGAAGCGTTCTTGAATCCACGCTTGCCAGAGCGGTGTCTCGCGAGCGACGGTCCCGGCCGCCTGATCGCCGTAGAGGTAGAAGCTTAGCGTGACCATACTCTGGCCGCCGAAGTTGACGGCACCAAGGGCGGCGGTACCCGGCCCCGGCTTGTCGAGCCGTAGCAGGGCGTTGCACGGATTTTGAGTGACGTGCTCCACCACACCGCTGAGCGTCGGGACGCCCGCCGGAGCGGTCCAACGCTGCCCGGCGCTCACGCCTTTCATCCCCAATGCCGCGGTCAGCGTTTCCCAAGCCTCCGCTACGGTTCCCGCGGCGGGGGCGATCCACTGCATCATCGCAGAGCGTTGGCCGCGGAAGTGGGTGAGATAGATCTTCAAGATGCGGAAGAATCCGGGCCAGCCGGATTCGGTGCCGGTGAGTTGGTTGTCCCAGTCGTCCGTTTCGGCGAACAGGCTGTGGACAACGCGCACGATGCAGGTGCCGCCGGATTTTGCTTCGACGTGCCACTCGTCCGCGATGGGCGGCGAGCCGCCCCAGCCCTCGCCCTGGGCGGCAAACATACGCGGCGGATCCCAGGTGGTCACGACGGAACGGGACTCCATGCCCGGGCCGAAGTCCAACTTCACCGCAACGGGCTTCCCGTCGCGCATCTCAAACTCCGTCGGCACGAACCAGGACGAAATGCCCGGCCCGGTGGCGATGGCCTGCCAGACTTCCTCCGGCGTGCCGGGGACCTCGACTTCGACCTGGACAAAACGGCGTCCGGAGGCTTCTTTCTTCACGCTCATGATGGCTCCTTGGGATGGGATTTGGGATCGGATTTCTGCGGCAGAGGGTGCGCCACGACCACCAGGCGATGCGCGCGGCCGCCGGGGGCGGATTCATCGTGGTACTTCGAAACCAGTTTCGTAATAGCATCGGTGAGTTCGTTGCTGAAAGCCGCCCGGTCCGTCGCCGACCGGAAGCGAACCTCGGTATCCACCGCTAGGGTCGCCAGGCGTTTGCCCGCCTCTTTCGCACGACGAACAAGATCGCCCACCTCGCGAACGACCCGTGCGCCCAGGGCGATGAGATAGCTCGCGGACAGCCTGTCGATTTCTCGATTCGGATCCGCGGCAACCGGACCCATGGCGCTCGGCGAAACGACGTAGGAAGCGGCCGTCGCCACGAGCAGGCGTTCCGTCAGCCCACCCCACTTGCGTTCCTGGGCTAGCCGCACCAGCCCGTGCGCCTCCAGCGCGTGCAGGTGGTAGTTGACTTTCTGCCGAGCCAGGCCAACCCGCGTGGCCAACGTCGCCGCCGAAGCGGGCACGGCTAGCTCGGAGAGGAGTCGACTGCGCATGGGCACCAAAGCGGCCGTCGCGGCTGCCGGATCATCGATGATTTGGATGTCGAGCACGGGGAGATGCTAGCCTTGACAACTTTTGTTGTCAAGTGTTTTTCAAGGCTTTTTTACGAATTTGCAGTGTCGATGTCGCGCCTCAGAATTGTGGTGTTGCGGCAAGGTTTCCTCCTCTGGAGGAGACGGGACAAGTGCGCGCAACTCAGGGGAGCCGCGGAGACTTCGGGGTGGCGACGCTGCGCAGGCGCTCGCGCATGGTGGAGCGGGCACGCGCGTAGGCCATGCGGTCGTCGAGGAGTTGGTGGGCCCAGTGGGCGCCGATGGCCATGGATTGGATTTCGTGCGCCAAAAGCGTGGGGCTGGCTTTGGAACTGAGGTGGCCGGCTTTCTGGGCTTCCCAAACGGCACGGTCGAGGACGGCGACCCATTCGCGCATGATGGCGGCGATGCGGTCGCGCACGGGGCCGCGGCGGCCGTCGAATTCAAATGAAGCGGCGGTGAAGAAGCAGCCGCCGGCGAAAAGCTCCTGCTCGACGTGCGCGAGCCAGCGGTCGAGCAAATTCCACAAACGAGGCAAGCCTTTGGGCGCGGCGAGCGCGGGGCGCGTGATCTGATCAATAAAAATCTGGCGGGCGGTTTCGACGGTGGCGAGCTGCAAGTCTTCTTTCGAACCGAAATGGGCGAAGAGGCCGCTCTTGCTCATGCGAAGTTCTTCGGCGAGGCGGCCAACGGTGAGGCCCTCGAGGCCTTCGATGGAGGCAATGTTGACGGCGCGGCGGAGGATGGCGTCGCGGGTGCGGATTCCGCGGGCCTGGTGGCGCGTGGCGGGCTTGCGTGAGGCGCGGAGGGAGGCAGGCATGACGGGGAGTGTACCACAGAAAAATAAATAGAACGAACGTTCGTATTTTGTGATAGGCTCCTTCGAACCCGAGGTGGGCTATGAGAATTCGCTCTCTCTCCCGTTGGGCCGCGCTAGTCGCGGTGTTGCTGTTTGCAGGAGCGGTTCCCTTCCGGGCTTGCGGGCAGGAGATTCCGCTGGAGCGCTGCGACGCACTGCCGGTGATTGAGGTCAGCGTGGGTGGGCAGCCGATGCGGTTTCTGGTGGATACCGCGGCGACATCTTTCCTGAACCTCAAGTCGTTTGCGGAGGGAAAAGCACAGGATGTGCACATCACGTCGTGGTCGGGGACGCTGGCGACGAGCGCACGGGAAGTCACGCTCAATGAGGTGGTCATCGGCAGCACGAGAGTCTTGAACTTGAAACTGCCGGCGGTGGACCTTTCGGCGGTGGGAGACGCGTGCGGGAAGAAAATCGACGGCATTCTTGGCGTGGATTTGCTGGCGACGGTGGGCGCGACGATTGACCTGAAAAAACAGACGGTGCACGTGACCACGGTGAGTGAGGCGCACGCCTCGGAGCATGCGGCGGAGATGCATGGAGAGATGCATCACTGCGTGGAAGCGTTCAACGCTTCGGACGAGAAGGCGTTTGGCGAGTGCCTGGATCCGAAGATTGTCCTGTTCAGCATGGATGCCGAGTTGTACGGGCGCGAGCAGGTGGTGGGGTACTTCCACGAGCGCTACTTTCACCAGAAGCCGGCGGCGAAACTGGAGATTCGAGAGAGTGATTTTCATCCGATCGGAGAAGCGGTCTGGTATGAGTACGAATTCACCATCGAATCCGCGCGGGGAGTGCTGCACGGGCGCGGGATGGCCATGTGCCGGAAGTCTGGAGGACACTGGCGAATGGCCAGCATGCACCATAGCGTAACGAAATTGGAGCCGGTGCAGGCGGCCAAGTAGGAGGCTGAAGAGCCATGGCAGAGAGATCGTCTATCTCGACGTTAGCGAAGCCGAGTTGGCGAGAGACTGCAAGTGTTGTCGATAATTCTAGGAGCGCCAACCTGCACCGAGATTCCGTTCGGGAGCTCCTGGAATTCGTACTCTTCCTGCCAGCCGCATTCCTCTAAATACTCTTTGCCGTTGAATTGAAAGAGTCGCGCTGGAGAGCGCATGGCGGAGTCGTGAGACCAGACCGCTAGATCACGATAACCGTTGGTTTTGGCTTTGAGGAAACCAAAGTCGCGCACCATATCCGTTTCAAGAACGGGCCGATTCTTCCCGTGATCGTTGACGAAAACCCAAAATTGACAGTTACCCGTCGCCCCGCAGTAACAAAACCCCCTTCCCCAAGCAATGATCGCAACCGCTGGGCTGCGAGAATTAAGAGTTACTCGATAGGCATCTATTTTCGCGCTTTCCTCGCGGTCACAGGGAGCTATCAACTCGGCGGCGGACCTTAGTCTGACTAGGATGTCCTTTGGGAGTCTCACGTGTGTGCCCTTTGCCGCGGGCTTGCGGGCCTCTTCCCACATGGGCAAACGGTTGGAGCTAATCGTCTGCGATGCGTCCAGACCAGGAAATCCAAGTGAAGCGAGAGCGACGGCGCAGCATAGATAGCTGAATCTGAACGAGTTGGGCATGCCTAGTTCCTTTCCGAGACTATTTCACGGGTTCTCTGGGCGTGGAAGCCAAATCTCGCTGTGCTAGAATTCATGATCTCTAGATCAAGTAGTAGCAACGGAGCTTCCATTTGAAAATCAGCCGGGACGATGTGTTGCGGGTGGCGGAGCTGGCCTATCTCGACTTGAACGAGACGGAGCTGGAGATGTACCGCGCTCAAATTGACGAGATTCTGGAATACATCGGGAAGCTTAATGAGCTGGACACGAGCAATGTCGAGCCGATGGCGCAGGTGTTGAGCGACGATCAGACGGCGGATGCCACGCTTCGGGAGGATTTGATTGTGCCGTGCGCGGTGGCGGAGGATGTGTTGAAGCATGCGCCGGATCCGGAGGCGCCGTATTTTCGGGTGCCGAAGGTGATTGAGAGGTAGTACGACAGACATTCTTGTCTGTCCGGTTGGGTGAAATTGATTGAAAGCGAAGAGGACAGGCAGGAATGCCTGTCCTACTTACGGTGCCGAAGGTGAGATTGCACAAAGAGAACTCATGACGGGAAACTGGACGATTGACGGGGTTAAGGAGGCGCTGGCGGCGAAGAAGGTTTCGGCGCGGGAACTGGCGGGGGATTTCTATAAGCGGATTGAGGAGAGGAATCCTGAGCTGAATGCGTTCCTGGCGCTTTCGCCGGAGCGGGCGCGGCGGCAAACGGACCGGATTGATGCGCTGGTGGCGGAGGGCAAGCCGCTGCCGCCGCTGGCGGGCGTGCCGGTGGCGATCAAAGATGTGATCAGCACGCGGGGGATTACGAGCACTTGCGGGTCGAAGATTTTGCAGAATTACGTTCCGCCTTACGATGCGACGGCGGTGGAACGACTGGAAGTGGCGGGGGCGGTGATTCTTGGCAAGACGAACTGCGATGAGTTTGCGATGGGGAGTTCGAACGAAAACTCGGCGTATGGGCCGGTGAAGAATCCGCTGGCGTTGGACCGCGTGCCGGGCGGGTCTAGCGGGGGTTCGGCAGCGGTGGTTGCGGCGGGGCTGGCGGTGGCGTCGCTCGGAACGGATACGGGCGGGTCGATTCGGCAGCCCGGGTCCTTTTGCGGAATTCCCGCGATGATGGGGAGCTATGGGCGCGTTTCGCGGTATGGATTGATTGCGTTTGCTTCGTCGCTGGACCGGATTGGGCCGTTCGCGAACCGGGTGAAAGATGTTGCGGCAATATTACAAGTGATTGCCGGGCGCGACCCTAATGATTCGACTTCGACGACTGCGGCGGTGCCGGACTATCGAAGTGAAATCGAGAAGCCGGTGAAGGGGCTGCGGCTAGGGATTCCGAAGGATTACTTCGCGGAAGGAATGGACAGCGGAGTCCGGGAAAAGATCGAGGCGGGCATCGAGATTTTCAAGAAGCTGGGCTGCGAACTGGTGGATATTCGCATGCCCCACACGGACTACGCGATTGCGGCGTACTACATCATCGCGACGGCGGAGGCGAGTTCCAACCTGGCGCGGTATGACGGGGTGCGGTATGGGTTGCGGGTGGATGGGGATTCGCTGATTTCGATGTACCGCAAGACGCGCGGGGCGGGATTCGGCGCGGAGGTGAAGCGGCGGATCGTGCTTGGGACCTACGTGCTTTCGGCGGGCTACTACGACGCGTACTACCTGAAGGGACAGAAGGTTCGGGCGCTGATTGCGCAGGATTTCCGGGATGCGTTTACGAAGGTGGATGCGATACTGACGCCGACTTCGCCGGTCCCACCGTTCAAATTGGGGGAGCGCACGGCTGACCCGCTGCAGATGTATCTTGCTGATATATATACAGTTACGGGATCGCTGGCGGGGGTGCCGGGGATCTCCGTGCCTTGCGGAAAGATTGGCGGCACGTTGCCGGTGGGGCTGCAAATTTTCGGGCCGGCCTTTGGCGAGGCGCGGGTGCTGCAACTAGCTCATGCGTTTGAGCAGGCAGGCGGAGCGACTGTTTAGAATTTCTTGAGGTTGTAAGCCGACCGTGTCTTCCCTTAAGGCTATCGTCGAGAATTTGAACGACGCACAACAGTGCTTGCTGCGCGCGGCAGACGCCGTGCCTGCGCAGCAGTGGAGGGCGGTTCCCGGCGAGGGACAATGGTCGGCCGGGGAAGTCGTGTGCCACCTGATAATCATCGAGCGGGCGATTCTGAAAAGCACCGACAGGCTGCTGCAAAAAGCTCCGAAAACGCTGCCGTTTTACAAGCGTTTTCACATTCCGATGGCAATCGTGGAGGCGCGGATGATGCGACTGAAGACGCCCATCCCGATCGAATCCGAAATGCTGCGCGGAAAGGAGGAGATGCTGGCGGAACTTCGGGAAGTTCGGGAAAGAACCCTGGCGTTCATCGAGGAAACCACTGAGCGCGACCTCAGTAAATACCATATGCCGCACCCATTTCTTGGGACGCTGAACACCTACGAATGGTTTCAATTGATCGCGTCGCATGAGATCCGGCACACGAAACAGATGAAAGAAATAGCGGCGAGGCTACCGAAAGCCGTAGCATATTTGCAAAAGTAGAACTTTTTTTCCCATCTGACTCTGATTTCTCCGCGTGGTACCAAACATTACGAGGCATGAAAAGTGTGGAAAAAGGGCGCTTTTACAGGGCTTTAGAGAGAAAGTACTAGGCGGAAGGTTTTTGGTATGCAGAACGGAACGACTATTGCTGGAGATAAGATGCAGCGCTTATTATGCTGACAGCATCAAAGGAAATGTGGAGATAGATTGGTGGAGTACGAGGAGCCAGGGCCATGGTTACCGTAAAATCGAGCCAAAAGATCTTTACCGATTCGGAAATCGCGAGCTTGACGGGAATTTGCGTCGAGCATGTGCATAATTTTGCAAAGAGCCGGCACCTGGGGTTCATCGCGCGGGCCGCGGAAGCCGCCGGGATCAACGCGGACCAGTGGTTGTTCACGCTTTCGGATTTGATGGTGCTGGTGACCCTCTTTCCGAAGTGCACGCACTAAGCTGCTGACATTTATTTGAGTTTCGAATGGCTCCCCAAGCGGATTGGGGAGTCATTCTTGTTTTCGGGGCGTCCAAACGGCGAGTTGCAGGCTCGCAAGGGGCGGCGTAAGCTCGCGGTAGAGGCAAACCGGACCGCTGGGCAGGCATCGCAGTTCACAGGGAAAGCTAATGGGTCTCGCCAGAATTCCTCTTTTTGTCGGATGCGCCGCTTTTTTGGGTTGGATGGGTACCGCTGGGCACGGTGGGGCTTCCAATGGCGCGCTTGCGGCACAGGACCAATCAACGACGGCGAAACAGGTGGGCGGGAAAGACGATTCCGCAGGAGTGCCGATGCTGCCGCGAGGGAAGAAGCTGGTCCTGAAGGATGGAAGCTTCCAGGTGATCCGCAGCTACGAGCGGAACGGGGACCGGGTGCGTTATTACAGCGTGGAGCGCGGCGAGTGGGATGAGATTCCCGCGGCGATGGTGGATTGGGACGCGACGGCGAAAGCGGAGGCGGCCGAGAAGGCGAACGAGGAGGCTTTTGCCAAGAAAGTTCATACGCAGGAGCAAGCGCAAAACGTGATCGTGGTAACGGACGTGGACGCCAGCCTGCAGGTAGCGCCGGGTATATTCCTGCCACAGGGCGAAGGAATGTTTGTGGTGGCAGGGAAATCGGTGACGCAGCTGGAGCAGGTGGGTTCGGCAGTGAAGACGGATAAAAAGCAGTTCCTCAAGCAGGTGCTTTCCCCCATTCCGATCGTGCCGAGCAAGATCAACGTGGAAATCCCCGGGGCGAGAGCCAAGGTGCGCGTCACCACTTCACAGACGGAATTCTATCTGCGCGAGGCGCCTCCTGATCCCGAGCGGACATCACCGATCATAAAAAGCAGCCGTCCCGGGGAATCCGGACCGGAAGTGGAACTGGTGAAGGCGACGGTCAAGGGCAACAATCGAAGGCTGGAATCCATCCGGAGCCTGTTTGGAGAGCAGCTGGACCCGGAACGGAAGACGATTTCCGTGGAGCGATGGGAAGTTGCTCCCAATGTGTATCGTTTTACGCTGAGCCAGCCGCTTCCGCCGGGCGAGTATGCGCTGGCGGAGATATTGCAGGATGGGATGAACCTGTTCGTATGGGACTTTGGTGTGGAAGTAACGGCGAGCGCGAAGGCCACAGCGGAGAAAGCTAAGAACTGATCGGGCGGCCGCGGCAGAAACAAACTTAAAAAGAAGGAAAGCAGAGAGAAGCGGCTAGTTCCGGTGCGTTCCAGCGGGAGCATCGGACAGGACATCGCGCAGCATAGCGAGCACGTCCGAAATGCGGAAAGGCTTTTGCAGACAGATTGTGTCGGCGCCGCCGGTACCACCCGCCGCGCGGTCAATTAAATCCCCGGTCATATAAATGACAACCGGTTTATGCGCGCCTGCCGCTGCGAGGATGCGCTTTGCGGCCTCCCTGCCGTCCACGGCGAAACCACCCGAAGACAGATGCAGGTCGCAGAGCAGCACGTCATAGGCAGAGCGCGCGGCGAGCGCAAGCGCCTCTTCCACGGTGGCGGCACAATCCACGCCTAAGCCTTGAGGCGTGAGCCCTTCTTCGAGCAGGAGACGGAGGCTCTCTTCATCGTCAAGCACGAGAACGACGCGATCCTTGAGCAACTCGGCGGTCGAGGGCACCGGTTCGCGAGGGACGGCGCGAAGCTCCGAGGGAGAGGCGAGCGCTTCGGTCTGCTCTCCAGAGGCAATGGGAAGATAGACGGTAAACGCGGAGCCACCCGCGGGAAGCGCTTCGGCTTCGATGTTTCCGCCATGTTCGCGAATGATGGACATGCAGATACTGAGGCCAAGGCCGGTGCCGCCGCCGGGACGCTTGGTGGTGTAGAAAGGATCGAAGATGCGAGGTAGCGCTTCGGGACGAATGCCGACGCCGTCATCCTGAACAGTGACGATGAGGCGCTCGGCATTGCGGTTGAGGCGGACCTGGATGCGGCCGGAGTCGCGGACCTCGCGAATGGCTTGCTCGGCGTTGGTGACGAGGTTCAGAAAAACCTGGATAAGCTGGTTGGCGTCGCCGATGATGCCGGGGAGCCCGGGCTCCGCGCGGAAGTCTACCTCGATGCCGCTGCGGCGAAGCGAGTGTTCATGCAATTGCAGGGTGCGCTCGATGAGGCTGTTTACGTCGAGCGGTTTTTTCTGGGGCGAAGCAGGGCGGGAGAATTCCAGCAAGTTCTGGACGATGCGCGCGGCGCGGCGCGCCTGGCGGTGCGTCAGTTCGAGTTGGCGTTTGGTGGACTCGTCGGTTCCTTCGCGCTCGCGGAGGAGCTCGGTGACGCCGAGGATAGCAGTGAGGGGGTTGTTCAGTTCGTGAGCGACGCCAGCGAGCATCTGACCCATGGCGGCAAGTTTTTCGGCCTGAATGAGCTGTTCCTCGAGGCGCTTGAGGTCGGTGACATCACGGCCGGAGAGAACGACACCCTCGATGATTCCCTTTTCGTCGCAGAGCGGGCTGAAATTAAAACGGATGCGGCGCCATTCCCCCAGTTTGTGGCGGACACGGATTTCGAGCGAAGCGAAGGTCTGTTTGCCGGCGACGATGTCCCGGTAGAGCGCTAAAGTGGCGGGCAAGTCTTCCGGATGAGTGCGGCCGCCAAACGCCATGTTCCGCGTTTCTTCCAGGTCGTAACCGAGAATATCGGTGCAGCGGGGGCTGACAAAGGTGTAGCGGGCCTCCGTGTCCAGGACGAGGATCAAATCCGGGAAACTGTCCACCAAGCGGCGGGCAAGTTCCTGCTGTTGATGGAGGCGGCGTTCAATCTCGCGGCGCTCGGTAATATCCATCACCGCACCCTGATAGCGCAGGACGCGGCCGCTGTTATCACGAACGACGGCAGCGGTGTTCAAGCAAACGATGGAGGTGCCATCCTTGCGGATGAGGGTGATTTCGCGGCCCTGAATCATGGACTGGCGCTCGATCGCATCCCTGGTCGTTTTTCTCTCCGCGCGATCCACAAAGATTTCCGGGACTTTTCTCTTGAGCAGGTCTTCCTTGGAATCATAGCCAAGCATGCGAACGAGGGCGGGATTGGCGTCGAGGATGGCGCCGTCGGGGGTGGTGATGTAGATGCCTTCCTGGAGCGACTCGAAAAGTTCGGTGAAGCGGGTTTCATTGCGGCGCAGGGCGGAAACGTCGCGGCCGAGCAGCGTGATGCCCTGAATCTGGTCATCGCGCATCATGGCGTGAGCGACGCAATCGAAAAAGAACGGCGCGGATTGGCTCTTCAAACGAACCTGGATGACACCGGCCCACTGTCGGCGCTCCATGAAACGCGGCATGGCGCGCTTGAGCAGTTCGGGGCCTTCGCCGGTGCCTTCCTGGACGAAGTCCGCGATCGGCCTGCCGATAATCTGCTGGAAGGGCGTGCCCACAAGATCGGAAAAGCTGCGGTTGACGGCGCGGATCTGGCCGTCGAGAGTGAGCGCAAGAAGGACGTCGTCGAAGGAGTCGATCAAGTCGCGGTAGCCCTGCTGGGAGCGGGAAATCATTTCAAAAAGCTGGTCGAGTTGCGTGTCGCTGGGAGGCGCAGCATCACGCTGCTCGAGGCCGCGCATGAGCCCGCGCAGCTCGGAGATCTCGTGGGTCTTCTTCCACATGTAGGCGCCAAACAAAACGACAAGCACCACGAGGCCTACGCTCTTGGCCAGCGCTTCGAGAGCTTCGTAACGATGCGCGAAGGTGCGGATGGAATCCCAGGAGAGCCAGGCAAAAAACAACGCAAGGACAAACAGGACCAGGAAGGTCAGCCGCCAGAGCTCGTTTTGCCGCTTTTCAAATTCCGCGAAGCGGGACGAAATGGTCGAACGGCCGTCCGCGCCCGGCGATGAGCTGTCGGTCTTGCGTCGTGGGCGGGGCTGGTTTTCGGGCATGCGCGTGGATGAGACCCGGAAGCATCGAGAGGCATCCGTCTGTAACAGGTCTACTGTCTATTGTAAGAAGTTCGGCTGGCCTACAGCAATGAAAGCTGCGGATGACAGTTCCTGAAGGATAACGGCAGGAGAGTTAGAAAAGAAAAACGGCGCCCGAACTGGGCGCCGTTTTTGGTGATTTCCAGAGGTTGCGAAGGACCTTTATTCTGAGCGATTAGCCTTCCGTCGCGGCGTCGGCTTCGGTGTCCTTCTGGAGGAAGTCGAGAGCGGCGGCTTCTTCGGCGGTCAGCTCGGCGGCTTCCGGGATTTCCTCGACGGGAACGGGTGCGGGCATTTCCGTCAGCAACTGAATGCTGCGGTAGTGCTCGAGGCCCGTTCCGGCGGGGATCAGGCGGCCCATGATGACGTTTTCCTTGAGGCCGCGGAGATAATCGACCTTGCCGGCCACGGCAGCTTCCGTGAGGACGCGAGTAGTCTCCTGGAAGCTCGCAGCGGAGATGAAGGAATCCGTCGAGAGGGAGGCCTTGGTGATGCCCAGCAGGAGTGGACGGCCCGTTGCGGGACGGCCACCATCGGCGATGACACGGTCGTTCTCTTCGCGGAAGCGGAATTTGTCTACCTGCTCCTCGAGGAGGAACTGTGTGTCGCCAACGTCTTCGACCTTGACCCACCGCATCATCTGACGAGAAATCGTTTCGATGTGCTTGTCGTTGATGTTGACGCCCTGGAGGCGGTAGACCTCCTGAATGGCGTTGACCAAATAGGATTGTGTGAACTTTTCGCCGAGAACGGCGAGCAAGTCATGCAGGTTGAGCGGGCCGTCAATCAGGGCTTCGCCAGCCTTGACGTGGTCGCCTTCCTGAACGTTGATGTGCACGCCGCGCGGGATGGAGTATTCCTTGGAAGTCTTGCCATCCTCGCTTTCGACGTAGACTTTGCGCATGCCCTTGGCGATATCGCCGTAGCGGACACTGCCATCGATTTCGCTGATGACGGCGGGATCCTTGGGCTTGCGGGTTTCGAAGAGTTCGACCACGCGCGGGAGACCTCCCGTGATGTCCTTGGTCTTGGTCGTTTCACGCGGGATCTTCGCGAGCACGTCGCCGGCCTGCACGTCATCGCCATCCTTGACCATCAAGTGGGCACGGGAAGGCATGAGGTACTTCTTGCGAACTTTGCCGGAAGAATCGCGAACGAGAATCGCGGGCTGATGCTTTTCATCGCCCGGCGGCAGAGTGACAACGTCCTGCGAGAGGCCGGTCACTTCGTCCACTTGCTCTTCGATCGTCAGGCCGGGACGCAGGTCGTCAAACTTCACGGAACCGGCGGTTTCGGTGAGGATCGAGAAGGTGAAGGGATCCCATTCGGCCAGGATCTGGCCGTGGGTAACGTGTTCGCCGTCCTGGCAGCGGAGGCGTGCGCCGTACACAACGTGATAGCGCTCCTTCTCGCGGCCCTTTTCGTCCACGATGGCGATGAGCCCGGCGCGGTTCATGGCAATGGCCGTGCCGCCGCGACCCTCGACGTGCTTGAGGTCCACGAACTTGACGACGCCGTTGTTGCGCGCTTCGAGCGTGGAGCGCTCGGAAACGCGGGTGGCGGTTCCACCGATGTGGAAGGTGCGCATGGTGAGCTGCGTGCCGGGTTCGCCGATGGATTGCGCGGCGATGACGCCGACGGCTTCACCAAGCTCGACCATGCGGCCGGTGGCGAGGTTGCGGCCATAGCAGAGAGCGCAAACACCGCGGCGGGATTCGCAGGTGAGCACCGAGCGGATGCGCACGCGCTCGATACCCGCGCCCTGCACCTGGTTGGCGAGCTCTTCGGTGATTTCCTGGTTCACGTCCACGATGACGGTGCCCTCGAAGTCCTTGATCTTGTCGAGCGAAACGCGGCCCACGATGCGGTCGCGGAGCGGCTCGACTTCGACGCCGGCTTCGACGATGGGTTCGACGAAGATGCCGTCGGTGGTGCCGCAATCGCGCTCGTTGATGATCACGTCTTGCGCGACGTCCACGAGGCGGCGGGTTAGGTAGCCGGAGTCGGCGGTCTTGAGCGCCGTATCGGCCAAGCCCTTGCGCGCGCCGTGCGTGGAGATGAAGTACTGCAGCACGGTGAGGCCTTCGCGGAAGTTGGAAGTGATGGGCGTCTCGATGACTTCGCCGGAAGGCTTGGCCATCAAACCGCGCATACCGGAAAGCTGGCGGATCTGCTGCTTCGAACCGCGCGCGCCGGAGTCCGCCATGACGTAGACGGGGTTGATGTTGCCCTCTTTGTCCTGGTTCTCGAGGGCCTTGAACATTTCGTCGGCCACTTTTTCGGTGACGTCGCCCCAGATGGCGATGACCTTGTTGTAGCGCTCTCCGTTGGTGATGGCGCCGTCGAGGTATTGTTGCTGGACCTTGACGACTTCCTTTTCGGCGTTTTCCACGAGCTTGTACTTGTCGCTGGGGATGAGCATGTCATCAATGCCGATCGAAATGCCGGACTTGGTGGCATAGGTGAAGCCCAACTCCTTCAAATGATCGAGCAGGACGACGGTGTCCTCGAGGCCGAAGCGCAAGTAGGCGTAATAGACGAGCTGTTGGACGCCCTTCTTCTTGAGCAAGCCGTTTACAAACGGGAATTTCTCCGGCAAGTGCGAATTGAAGATGACGCGGCCGACAGTCGTTTGAATGAACTGGCGCTCCATCTTCACCGGCACGGTGTGCGGCACGTCCTGGTTGTCGTACGCGGTGGTGAGGTCAATGACTTCACCGGTGTAGCGCAGACGAATGGGCGTGAGCAACTCGACTTCGCCGGCTTCCAGCGCGAGAACGACTTCGTCAGTGGCGCCGAAAACGCGGCCTTCGCCCTTGGCTCCGGGCTTGTTCTTGGTCAGATAGTAGATGCCCAGGACCATGTCCTGCGACGGCACGGCCAGAGGCAAGCCGTGAGCGGGCGACAGGATGTTGTGCGAGCTGAGCATGAGCACGGACGCTTCCACCTGGGATTCGGGGGAAAGCGGGATGTGCACGGCCATCTGGTCGCCGTCGAAGTCCGCGTTGAACGCGGTGCAGACGAGCGGGTGGATGCGAATGGCTTTGCCTTCGACGAGAACCGGTTCGAACGCCTGAATGCCGAGGCGGTGAAGCGTCGGAGCGCGGTTGAGCATCACGGGGTGCTCGCGGATGACGTCTTCGAGGATGTCCCAAACGACGGCTTCCTGCTGCTCGACCATTTCCTTGGCTTGCTTGATGGTGGTGCAGTGGCCCTGCGCTTCGAGCTTGTGATAGATGAAGGGCTTGAAGAGCTCGAGCGCCATTTTCTTTGGAAGACCGCACTGGTGGAGCTTCAACTCCGGGCCGACGACGATCACGGAACGGCCGGAATAGTCCACGCGCTTGCCGAGGAGGTTCTGGCGGAAGCGGCCCTGCTTGCCCTTGAGCGTGTCGCTAAGAGACTTGAGCGGGCGATTGTTAGTTCCGCGGAGAACACGGCCGCGGCGGCCGTTGTCGAACAAAGCGTCAACGGCTTCCTGAAGCATGCGCTTTTCGTTGCGCACGATGACGTCTGGCGCGCGCAGTTCCATGAGCTTCTTCAAGCGGTTGTTGCGGTTGATGACGCGGCGATAGAGATCGTTCAAATCAGAAGTGGCGAAGCGGCCGCCGTCCAGAGGCACGAGCGGGCGCAGCTCCGGCGGAAGAACCGGGATCACGTCGAGAATCATCCACTCCGGCTTGTTGCCGCTCTTGCGGAAGGCTTCGAGCACCTTGAGGCGCTTGGCGAACTTGATGCGCTTCTGCAGCGACGGATCCGTCTTCATTTTTTCGCGGAGTTCATCGGAGAGCTTTTCCACTTCGACGCGGCGGAGCAGTTCCTTGATGGCTTCCGCGCCCATCTTGGCGGTGAACTGGCCGGGATATTCCTTCTGGAGTTCGCGGTATTTGTCTTCGAGAAGGACTTCGCGTTCGCGGAGAATGGCGACCTCGCCCGGGTCCACGACGACGAAGGCTTCGAAGTACAGGATGCGCTCGAGATCGCGCATGGAAATATCCAGCAAGTAGCCGATGCGGCTCGGCAAGCCCTTGAAGAACCACACGTGCGAACAGGGCGAAGCGAGCTCGATGTGGCCGAGGCGCTCGCGGCGGACTTTGCTGAGAGTGACTTCGACGCCGCACTTGTCGCAGATAACGCCGCGGTGCTTCATGCGCTTGTACTTGCCGCACAGGCATTCCCAGTCGGTGACGGGGCCAAAAATCTTGGCGCAGAACAGGCCGTCGCGCTCGGGCTTGAAGGTGCGGTAATTGATGGTTTCCGGCTTGGTGACTTCGCCGTGAGACCAGGAACGAATTTTTTCAGGACTCGCCAGGCTGATGCGAATGGAATCGAAATCGGCGATCAAACTGGCGCGATCATAAGGGCTGCTGCGATACAAGGTTGTTTCCTCCCTCCCCGGCTTTCGCCAGGGCCGCGCCCTCGGTCAGCATTTTCGAAGATGCTGACCGGGACGGCTGAGAACCCAACTACGGAAAACTACAAACTGTGTCCCGCTGAAAGTGCACAGGCAAGAGTGCCTGTGCTACTAATCCGCGGCTTTGTCGCCTGCCGGCTTTTGCCGCTTCATCAACTCGACATCCAGACAGAGCGACTGCAGCTCGCGGACGAGAACGTTGAACGACTCGGGCACGCCTGGCTCGATGCCCGGTTCGCCCTTGACGATGGCCTCGTAAATCTTCGCGCGGCCATAGACGTCGTCCGACTTCGCCGTGAGCAGCTCTTGCAGGATGTGCGCTGCGCCGTACGCTTCGAGCGCCCAAACTTCCATTTCGCCGAAGCGCTGGCCGCCGAACTGCGCCTTGCCACCAAGCGGCTGCTGGGTGATGAGCGAGTAGGGGCCGATGGAGCGCGCGTGGATCTTGTCGTCGACGAGATGCGACAGTTTGAGCATGTAGATGTAGCCGACGGTAATCGGCTGGTCGAACTGGTCGCCGCTCATGCCGTCGAAGAGGTTGATCTTGCCGGCGTGCGGCAGACCCGCGACTTCGAGCAGGTGGCGGATTTCCGGCTCGCGCGCGCCGTCGAAAACCGGCGTGGCGAAGGGAATGCCTTCGCGGAAGCCTTCGGCGTACTCGAGCAACTCGTCGTCGCTGAGCTTGGCGAGCGTCTTCCAGACCGCTGTTTCGGTAAAGACTTCGCGGAACCAGCGGCGCAGAGCCTCGGCCTTCACTTCCTTGCTGAGCAGGCGCTTGAGGCTGTTGCCCAGCTCCTTGGCGGCCCAGCCGAGATGCGTCTCCAGAATCTGGCCGACGTTCATACGAGAAGGAACGCCGAGCGGATTGAGGACGATCTCGACGGGAGTGCCGTCGGGCATATAGGGCATATCTTCCTGAGGCACGATGCGGGCGATGACGCCCTTGTTGCCGTGGCGGCCGGCCATCTTGTCGCCGATGGAGAGCTTGCGCTTCATGGCGATATAGACTTTGACCAGCTTGATGACGCCCGGAGGCAGCTCGTCGCCCTTCTTGAGCTTTTCCTTGCGCTCTTCGGTGATCTTGCGCAGCACGTCAATCTGCCGCGAGGTCATCTCCTCGACTTCCTCGATCTTCTCGATGAGCAGAGGATCCTTCTCGTTGAGTTTTAGGCGCTTGAGGTTGCGCGTGGAGATTTTTTCGATGATCTCGCGCGTCAACTCCACGCCCTTGGTCAACAGGCGCTTGTTGGTCTTCTCGTCGTGCAGGTCGGCCTGGAGAATCTTTCCGCCGAGCAAATCCGAGAGGCGCTTGAGGCGCTCATCCGTGAGGATGCGGATTTCGTCGGCGAGGTTTTTCTCCAGCTTGAAGACCTGCGTGGCTTCGATGGCCTTGTGGCGCTCGTCCTTTTCTCCGCCCTTGCGGGTGAAGATCTTGACGTCCACGATGGTGCCCTCGATGCCCGGTGGACAGTAGAGCGAAGCGTCGCGAACATCGCCGGCCTTTTCGCCGAAGATGGCGCGAAGCAGTTTCTCTTCCGGCGTGAGGGTCGTTTCGCCCTTGGGCGTGACCTTGCCGACGAGGATGTCGCCGGGCTTCACGACCGCGCCGATGCGGATGACGCCGCTTTCGTCGAGGTTGCGGAGGAACGACTCGCTGATGTTGGGAATGTCGCGAGTGACTTCCTCAGGGCCGAGCTTGGTATCACGCGCTTCGATTTCATACTCCTCGATGTGAATCGAGGTGTAGTAGTCGTCCTTCACCAGCTTTTCGCTGACAAGGATGGCGTCTTCGAAGTTGTAGCCGCGCCACGGGAGGAAAGCCACGAGGACGTTTCGTCCAAGGGCCAATTCGCCGCGCTCCGTGCAGGGGCCGTCGGCAAGGACCTGGGCCTTCTTCACGCGGTCGCCTACGCGAACGAGCGGCTTCTGGCTGATGCAAGTGTTCTGGTTCGAGCGCTTGAACTTGATGAGCTGATAGATGTCCGCGCCCACTTCGCGGCTGAGCACGCCGGAGTGATCGGATTCCACGCGCACGATGATGCGCTCGGAGTCGACTTGATCGACGATGCCTTCGCGCTTGCAGAGCACGACCGCGCCGGAATCGCGCGCAGTGACGCGCTCCATGCCGGTGCCAACGAGCGGCGCTTCGCCCTTAATGAGCGGAACGGCCTGGCGCTGCATGTTGGAACCCATGAGCGCGCGGTTGGCGTCGTCGTTCTCGAGGAACGGAATCAAGCTGGCGGCGACGGAGACGAGCTGCTTCGGCGAGACGTCGACGTAATCCACTTCCTCGCGGCTCTTGAGCACGAAGTTGCCCGCCTGGCGGCAGTTGACCAGCTCGGTGGTGATCTTCAAACGTTCGTCGAGCGAAACGTTGGCCTGCGCGACGACGTATTTGTCCTCTTCCCACGCGGAAAGATAGAAGCAGTAGGGTTCGTAGACGACCTTGCGGCGCTTGAGCTCTTCGTTGAGCTCCTCAACCTTGTCCTTTTCGACGATTTCGCCGGCCTTGAATTCACTGTCGCCTGCGTTGACGATCTGGACGTAGTCGATGATGCGGCCGCCTTTGACTTTGCGGTAAGGCGACTCAATGAAGCCGTAGTCGTTGATGCGCGCGAAGCAGCTCAAGGAGCTGATCAGACCGATGTTCGGTCCTTCCGGCGTTTCGATCGGGCAGATGCGGCCGTAGTGCGTCGGATGCACGTCGCGAACTTCGAATCCGGCGCGTTCACGCGAGAGACCGCCGGGTCCAAGGGCCGACAGACGCCGCTTGTGCGTGATTTCGCTGAGCGGGTTGGTCTGGTCCATGAACTGGCTGAGCTGCGACGAACCGAAGAACTCGCGAATCGCGGCCATGACCGGCTTGGCGTTCACCAGGTCGTGCGGCATAGCCGTGGACATTTCCTGGTACACGCTCATCTTTTCCTTGATGGCGCGCTCCATGCGGACTAGGCCGATGCGGAACTGGTTTTCGAGCAGCTCGCCGACCGCGCGAACACGGCGGTTGCCGAGGTGGTCGATGTCATCCACTACGCCGATATTCTTGCGCAGCTTGAAGAGATACTTGATCGCGGAAACGAAGTCCGGCGTATCCAGCGTGCGGTTGTCGAGCGGCGTGTCCAGCCCCATCTTGATGTTGAACTTGAGGCGGCCAACGCGGCTGAAATCGTACTTGCGCGGATCGAAGAACATGCCGCGGAAAAGATTCGTGGCGGTCTCCAGCGTCGGAGGATCGCCCGGGCGCAGCTTGCGGTAGATTTCGATGAGCGCTTCCTTGGAGGAGCGGATGGAATCCTTGTCCAGCGTGCGGGAAAGCACCACGCCGATGTCATCGCGCTCCGGGAAGAAGACGTCCACTTCGGTGATGCCGCCTTCGGCAAAGGCCTGCCACAGCTCGGCAGTAAGCGGCTTATTGGCTTCGAGCAGCACTTCGCCGGTCTGGCGATTGACGACGTCGGCGACGCTGTAAGCGCCCTCGAGGTCGGCCAGCGCTGCGCGCACCTGGGAAATCTTGGCCTTGATCAGTTCCTTGAAGAGATTCTCGGTGATGCGCTTGTGCGCGCCGACAATCGTTTCGTCGGACTTGGGGTTGCGGATTTCGTGGGTGAGCTTGCGGTCCACGATGCCGGGCGAAACGTTCCAGAAAAGGTCTTTGTCGCGAAGCGAGATGCGCTCGACCTGGTAGAACGTGCGCAAAATGTCTTCGTTGGACTTCATGCCCAGGGCGCGAAGGAAGATCGAGCCGAGGAATTTGCGCTTGCGGTCAATGCGCACGTACAGAATGTTCTTGGTGTCGTATTCGAATTCCACCCACGATCCGCGGTATGGAATGATTTTTCCGAGGAAGTAGGAGCGGTTGTTGGCGCTCTCAAAGAAAACACCGGGAGAGCGGTGCAACTGGCTGACGATGACGCGCTCGGTGCCGTTGATGATGAACGTGCCGTTCTCGGTCATCAGCGGAATGTCGCCGTAGAAAACTTCCTGTTCCTTGATGTCGCGGATGGTCTTCGCGCCGGAATCGGGATCCTTGTCGTAAATGGTCAGGCGAATGGTGACCTTGAGCGGGGCGGAATACGTCATGCCGCGCTCCTGGCACTCGTTCACGTCGTACTTGAGCTGCATGGCGACTGGATCGCCGCACTTGTTGCAGAAAGTCGGCGTGTTCTTGTTGAACGTGCCGCACTTGTGGCAAATAACGTCGCCGGTCTGATACGGATTGGTGACTACGGACGCGCCGCAATTGCGGCAGGTGGCGCGCAGATGATGCAGGCCCTTGAGATTGCCGCACTTGCACTCCCAGTTGCCGATCGCGTAGTCCACGAATTCCAACTGCGACATCTCGCGGAAATCCTTGATCGGAAACACCGACGTAAACACGGACTGAAGCCCGCCATCATCGCGCTCGCTCGGCAGAAGATCCATCTGCAGGAAGCGCTGATACGACTTCATCTGGACTTCAATCAGGTTGGGAATCTGAATCGAGCCCTGGATTTTCGCGAAATCCAGACGCTGACGTTCCCGGACGTGCTGATTGCTGTTCGACATGCGTGATCCTCTTTATTCTTGGCGACCGTAAGACGGCCGACATCCCATTCGGGCAAAAACGGAGAACAGAAGAAAGGACACAACACCGTGGTGCCTGACGATCTGCCCGGGATCGGCAAACACACGGCTGCGGGGGGCCCCAAAAGGGCCCGTGACGTTGTAACTAGTACCGGACTCGATTTGCGTACGCGAATCCCTTTGGCGCGGCCCGCCGCCTGCTAGGCCGCACCGGTTCGGAAGCCCCTTGCGGGGCGAAAACTACTTGATCTCGACCTTGGCGCCGGCCTCTTCGAACTTCTTCTTGATCGAAGCGGCTTCGTCCTTGTTGACGCCTTCCTTGACGGTCTTGGGAGCGCCGTCAACGAGGTCCTTGGCTTCTTTGAGGCCGAGGCTGGTGACTTCGCGGACCGCTTTGATGACGTTGATCTTGTTGCCGCCAACGTCGGTGAGCACGACGGAGAATTCCGTCTTCTCTTCCGCCGCTGCCGCGCCACCCGCTGCCGCGCCGCCTCCGCCTGCTGCCACAACCGTGGCCGCGGCTGCGGAAACGCCGAAGGTTTCTTCCATCTTCTTCACCAGGTCGGACGCCTCGAGCAGCGTCAGGCCCTTGATTTCTTCCAGGATCGTTTCAACTTTCGACATGACTCTTTCTTCTCCTCTCAAATCAAGAAATTAAACTTACTGGGCCGCTTCGGGACTCGGTGCTGCCGGAGCCCCTCCGGACCCAAACTTGTTGGCCTTGATGGCTTCGCTGACGGTCACCGCCAAATTGCGCGGCAATGCATTCAGGGCCATGGCGATGCGTTGCGCCGGAGCATTCAGCAGGAACATGATCTTGCTGATGAGCTCTTCCTTCGACGGCAGATTCGCGAGTTGCTGAATCTCCGCGATGGAGATGACGCGGCCTTCGACGACTCCGGACTTGAACTGAAACGCCGGAACGTCCTTGGCGACCTTGGTTAGCGCCTTGGCCAGGGCGACGGGGTCGGCCATGGTGTAGGCAATCGAATTCGTGCCGCTCAGGTTCTTGAGCAGTTTCTCCGCGGGAGTGCCGGCGCCAGCGCGCTCCGCAAGAGTGTTCTTCACGACCTGGTACTTGCCGCCCGCGGCTTGCACCGCGCGGCGGAGCTTGGTGTCGTTTTCGACGGTGATCCCCTGAAATGTCGTGAGGATTACGGTCGAAACTTTGGCAAGTTCTGTTTTCAGCTTGTCGAGGTCTTGTTGTTTTTCGCTGCGCTTTTTCATAAATTCGCTCCGCTAGGCCTGCTCGGTCGACTACGCGGCGGCCGCCAATATTTCCAACTCGGTCAGATCGATGGGGATGCCCGGCCCCATCGTCGAGGTCATGGTGATTTTCTTGACGTACTTGCCCTTGGCCGCCGCCGGCTTTGCCTTCACCACGGCTTCAATCACCGCGTGGGCGTTTTCCGCAAGCTTCGCGGCGTCAAATTTGATTTTGCCGATGGCGCAGTGGACGATTCCTGCTTTGTCGACGCGAAATTCCACTTTGCCAGCTTTCACTTCCTTGATGGCTTTGGCGACTTCGAAAGTGACTGTGCCGGTCTTCGGATTGGGCATCAGGCCGCGCGGGCCGAGCACCTTTCCGAGTTTTCCGGCGGAGCGCATCATGTCCGGCGTGGCGATGACCGCGTCGTAGTCTGTCCAGCCTTCCATGATTTTCTGGACGATTTCGTCGCCGCCGACGAAATCCGCTCCGGCTTCCTGCGCTTCGCGAACTTTTTCGCCGCTGGCTATCACCAGCACGCGAACGGTCTTGCCAAGACCATTGGGCAGACCGACGGTGCCCCGAACGACCTGGTCGGAATGCTTGGGGTCCACGCCCAAATTGATGGCCAGCTCAACGGTTTCGTTGAACTTGGTGTGATGCGTCTTCTGCAAAAGCTCGGCTGCTTCGGCGAGCTTGTACGGACGCGCCTCTACTTTTTTGCGCGCATTCTCGACGTGCTTTCCTGCCTTCTTTGTCATCGCTGCCACCCCTTCGATCCCGTAGCGCCTGAACTTCTAGGCTTCCACGACTTCCAGACCCATGTTGCGCGCCGTACCCATCACGGTGCGCACCGCGGACTCCAGATTGGTGGTGTTGAGATCGACAAGCTTAATCTTCGCGATTTCCTCGACTTGCTTCTTCGTCACTTTGCCGACTTTATTGCGGTTCGGTTCCGGCGAACCCTTCGCGATGTTGGCGGCGCGCTTCAAGAGCACCGACGCCGGCGGTGTCTTCAGGATGAAGGTGAAGGTGCGATCAGTGTAGACCGTCACGAGCACCGGGAAAATCATCCCGTCCGGCTCTTTCGCAGTCTTGGCGTTGAACTGTTTGCAAAAATCCATGATGTTCAAGCCGTGCGGGCCCAGCGCGGTGCCGACTGGCGGCGCCGGAGTGGCTTTGCCCGCGGGCAACTGCAGCTTGATGGTGGTCTGAATCTTCTTTGCCATGTTCCTGCCTCAATCTCTTTTCTAGTTCGCGCGCTGCGCGGCTTACCCCAGTTTTTCGACGCTGGCGAAATCGAGCTCCACCGGCGTCGAGCGCCCGAAAATCGTTACGGAAACCTTCAGGCGGCTGTGATCGTTGTCGATCTCTTCGACGTTGCCGTTGAAATTCGCAAACGGCCCGTCCACGATGCGCACCTGCTCGTTGCGCTCGAAGACGACTTTCGGCTTCGGGCGGTCCTGCGGCGTGTGCACGCGATTGATAATGCCGTCCACTTCCGCTTCCGTCAGCGGCGACGGCGACGTGGCCGAGCCGACGAAACCGGTCACGCGGGGCGTCGAGCGCACGATGTGCCAGGTGTTTTCGTCGAGGTCCATTTCCACGAGCACGTAGCCGGGATAGGACATGCGATTCGAAACCACCTTCTTGCCGTTGCGCACTTCGACCACTTCCTCCATGGGGATCATGACCCGGCCGATCTTGTCCTGGAGCGTAAACGCGGCCACACGGCTCTCCAAGCTTTCCTTGACCTTCTTCTCGAAGCCGGAGTAGGTATGGATGATGTACCACTGCATTGACATCGTTTTCTGGTCCTCTTCAGATCCCAAACTTTTTGAAAACGTAAGCGACTCCCATCTGCACGAGCTTGTCAACGACGGCAAGAAACACGCCGAAGAAGGCCACCGTGGCCACCACAACCCAGGTGGTCGAGATGACATCCTCGCGGCTTGGCCAGGTCACTTGCTTCATCTCCACGCGAACGTCGTGCAGAAACTCGCGCGTGTCGGCGACCGTGCCGGTAACTTTTTGGCCGACCCCGGCCGCTGCTCCCGTGATGGCGTTGCCTTGCGATTCTTCGTTCTTCACTTTGACCGCCTGCGTGGTCATGGATCCTCGTTCATTCAAAAACTGCAAAAAACCGCTGCCGCTCTTGCCTGCGCTGGCTAAGCGCTTCCCAAACTCTGGCAGGGGAGGAGGGATTCGAACCCCCATACCCGGTTTTGGAGACCGGAGTCCTAGCCGTTGGACGACTCCCCTAAAATCAAAACCGGCCTGTCCCCCACCCTGCGAAACGAAAACTTACTTCACTTCCTTGTGCGCCGTTTGTTTGCGGCACGTATTGCAGAACTTCTTCGTTTCCATCCGCTCGGTATGCTTCTTTTTGTTCTTCGACGTTGTGTAGTTGCGGTTTTTGCAATCGCCGCACTGCAAGGTAATGATTTCGCGCATGACTTAATTCCCTTTTCTTGGTGCGTCCGCCATTTCGCGGCGGAGAAAACTTACTCGATGATCTCGGTTACGGCGCCGGCGCCGACGGTGTGCCCGCCTTCGCGAATCGCGAAGCGCAAGCCCTTCTCCAAAGCGACCGGCGTGATCAAACTCACTTCGCAGCTTACGTTGTCGCCCGGCATTACCATCTCGACGCCCGTTGGCAACTTCACGTCGCCCGTCACGTCCGTCGTGCGGAAGTAGAACTGCGGCCGGTACCCCGTGAAAAACGGCGTGTGCCGCCCGCCTTCTTCCTTCGTCAACACGTACGCTTCCGCCTTGAACTTCGTGTGCGGAGTGATTGACCCCGGCTTGCACACCACTTGCCCGCGCTCCACGTCTTCTTTTTCCGTGCCGCGCAGCAAGAGCCCGACGTTGTCGCCCGCAAGCCCTTCGTCCAGCAGCTTCCGGAACATCTCCACGCCCGTCACCACTTTCTTCTGCGTCGGACGGAACCCCACGATCTCGATTTCTTCGCCTACCTTCACCTTGCCGCGCTCCACGCGCCCGGTCACCACGGTGCCGCGTCCGGAAATCGAAAAAATATCCTCAATCGGCATGGCGAACGGCTTGTCAATGTCGCGCACCGGCAATGGCACGTTCTTGTCCACCGCGTCCATCAACTCATCAATCGTCTTTTCCCACTTGGCGTCGCCGTTCAGCGCCTGCAGCGCCGAACCCTTCACCACCGCGATGGTGTCGCCAGGAAACTGGTAGCTCTTCAACAGTTCGCGTACTTCCAGTTCCACGAGCTCCAACAGTTCTGCGTCTTCCACCATGTCGCACTTGTTCAGGAACACCACAATCGCCGGCACGCCCACCTGCCGCGCCAAAAGAATGTGTTCCCGCGTCTGCGGCATCGGTCCGTCCGTCGCCGCCACCACCAGAATCG
>Ga0210394_10000417_pt1 | contig 92421 bp, 78 predicted proteins | sample IncBWC12MmetaG_FD_160121 | JGI IMG/M metagenome (GOLD analysis project Ga0210394, IMG submission 160121) | Forest soil microbial communities from Barre Woods Harvard Forest LTER site, Petersham, Massachusetts, United States - Inc-BW-C-12-M | ecosystem: Environmental > Terrestrial > Soil >...
GTTGGCACCTTACAACCACACTGCTTGTTAACGTCAGAAGCCCAAGGACGTCGTCACGCCAACGAGATGAATCTGCAGAAAAGGGAAAATCACGGATACTCACTCCAACGCAAGGGCTGGATGGCACAAAGAATTTCTCCGCTCTCCCCAGTCGGGGGCGAAGTCTTTCTCTTGACATCCCCTTTTATAGAACGCGGTTACCGTCCTATTGGATTTTAGGAGGACGCCCCGCTGGACGCACGCGGCGTCCACGGTTAAACTCCTTTGTTCCATTGCTGCAAGTTTGCTAGTAAGCGAGGACGTTCGCGCAGATGCTGAAGTTTTACACGGCTGGTGAGTCACACGGGCAGGCGCTTTTGGCGTTTGTTTCAGGGCTTCCGGCCTCTTTGCCGGTCGATGTGAAATTCATCAATCACGAGCTGCACCGGCGGCAGCTGGGATACGGGCGCGGCGGGCGGCAAAAAATCGAGAAAGATCGGGCGGATATTTTTGCTGGAGTGCGGCACGGGCAGACGATTGGCGCGCCGATCGCGCTGCGCATTGAAAATCGGGACTGGGCTAACTGGGAAAAGATTCTGCCGGTCGAGGCGACGGCTGAATCCGCGGGTAAGGAGAGGAAGCTGCTCGCGCCTCGGCCTGGGCACGCGGATCTTGCTGGATCCCAGAAATTTAATTTTCACGATGCGCGCTATGTGTTGGAGCGGGCTTCTGCGCGGGAAACCGCGGCGCGTGTGGCGGCGGGCGCGTTTGCAAAGTTGCTGCTGCGTGAATTTGGGACGGAGATTGCCAGCCACACGATTCAAGTTGGGCACGTTCGGCTGGAACGTGCGGCATCGTGGAAAGAAATTCAGGCGGTCAGCGGTGATCTGGATTCTCCCTTACGCTGCATCGATGCCGCTACGCAGGAAAAAATGAAAGCCGAAGTCGACACGGCGCTAAAAGCCGGCAACACTGTTGGCGGGATTTTTGAAATAGTTGCGCACAATGTTCCCGTGGGGCTCGGCAGCCATGCGCAGTGGGACGAGAAACTTGACGGACGACTGGCTCAGGCGCTTATGAGCGTGCAAGCTGTCAAAGCGGTTGAAATCGGTGCTGGCGTTGCGGCAGCGGGCTCTTACGGGAGCGAAGTGCAGGACGAAATTTTTTACGATAGGAACACGCGGCGGTTTCGTCGCTCTACGAATCGCGCGGGTGGGCTTGAGGGCGGGATCACGAATGGAGAAGACGTCGTGATTCGCGGTTACTTGAAACCTATCTCCACGCTGCGGCAGGCGCTGCACACCGCGGATATGGTGACCAAGGAGCCTGTTGAGGCCGCTTACGAGCGTTCGGATTGGTGCGTGGTTCCGGCTGGCGCGGTGGCCGGCGAAGCGATGATCGCACTTGTGCTGGCGGACGCTTTTCTGCAAAAATTTGGAGGAGATTCCCTCTCGGAGATGCGGCGGAATTTCGACAACTATGCCAGACAAATCGAAGAGTTCTGAAGCGGCCCCGAGCCCGGCTCCAACGGCTGTTGAGGCCGCGGTTCCGGCGCCCGCGCGGAAAATCTATCCGATTGTGAAGTACGGCGACCCAATTCTGGAAAAGCCGACTGCGCCAGTGAAGAAGTTTGATGCGGAGCTTGAGGCGCTGACCGAGGATATGTTTGCTTCGATGTACGCCGCGTCGGGAGTGGGACTGGCGGCGCCGCAGATCGGGAAGAGCATGCGGCTCACCGTGGTGGACGTGACGGGTGGGAAAAATCCCGAGGCGAAGATCGTGCTTGCCAATCCGGAAATTATTCATGCCGAAGGGGAAGTTCGCGAGGAAGAAGGGTGTCTCTCGATTCCGGGATTTCGCGGGTATGTGATGCGACCTCAGTTCGTGACTATACGGGCGCAGAATGCCAAGGGCGAATCGTTTGAGATCCGCGGTGAGAATCTTTTGGCTCGGGCTTTCTGCCATGAAATCGATCACTTGAACGGGATTTTGTTTTTGCAGCACCTCAGCATGCTTAAGCGCGACCTCATTAAGCGCAAGATTAAGAAGATGAAAAAAAAGGGCGAGTGGTAGGTTTCGGAATTAGCTCTTCACTTTTGGAGTAGTGCTTCCGATCGCGCAGCATGCTGCGCCACTACAAGGCGGTATTTCGGCGTCTCTGAGGAATTCGTTGATGCGCATCGTATTCTGCGGGACTCCTCAATTTGCGGTTCCCTCTCTTAAGCTCCTCCTCGCACAATCAGAATTCGAAATCGCGGCAGTAATCACGCAGCCGGACCGTCCGCGCGGGCGTGGCCACGAGGTGTCATTTTCACCTGTAAAGGAAGCGGCGATTGCGGCGGGAATTCCAGTGCATCAGCCGGAAAAGATTCGGGCACCGGAAGTTCAGGAGTTTTTGCAGAAGCTTGCGCCGGATGTGATCGTCATCATTGCCTACGGACAAATTATTCCAGCGCGGCTTTTGTCTATACCAAAACTCGGTTGGATCAATCTGCACGCTTCGCTGCTTCCAAAATATCGCGGGGCCGCGCCTATCAACTGGGCCATCGTCAATGGCGAAACAAAGACTGGGGTGACGTCGATGCGTATCGATGCGGGGATGGACACCGGCGAGATTTTGCTGCAAAAGGAAATGGAAATCGGGCCTGCGGAGGCTGCTCCGGAGTTAGCGGCGCGCATGTCGGAGTTGGGCGCCCGACTTATGGCGCAAACGCTTCGCGGGTTGGCGGCGGGCACGATCACTCCGCAACCGCAAGCACATGAACATGCGTCAAGCGCGCCTATGCTCAAGAGAGAAGACGGGCGGATCGACTGGTCGCGCCCCGCTCTGGAGATTTTCAATCGTATCCGCGGCTTCGCGCCATGGCCCGGGGCCTACACGTCGTTCCGTGGGCAGACCTGCCACATTTGGGGGGAGCCGGCGTCTAATGACTTGGGCGAGCAGATCGGGGCTGCAGGCAAGGTTGCTCTGCCCGGATCGCTGGTCGTTCTGCAGAGTGGGCAGAAGAGCGGGCAGAAGAATGAAGTGCTGGTTCATTGCGGCGGCGCAACCTATTTGCGGCTGCTTAGCGTCAAACTGGAAGGGCGCAAGCAGGTTTCCGCAGTTGAGTTTGCGAATGGCGCCCACTTGCTTACCAGCGAACACTTCGGCGAAAGCTAGTTTGCGCGCCGCCTAACGCTCAGGCATACTCAAAAATTGATCTGCTCGTGCAATTCCTATCTGCTTGAATTTGCAGCAGAGCGGAAGCGGAAACACCAGCATCGGGAGCTCACATTCCATGAACAGTTTCAAGTCATCTCCATCGCGCGAGAGCTGTAACATCCGTGCGAAACAATTCCTACGCTATGCCGGTTGTTGGGCGCTGGCCGCTCAGCTCGCCACTTTGCCTTTGGCGTCGGCGGCGAACGAATCTTCTTCGGCTACGGCCGTTGATAAGCCCGCCGCGAAGACCGTAAGCGATCCGGTGATGAAGGTGATGCAGACGGAGCTCGCGCGCGCTTCGACGGAGCTTGGGAAAACGGATTCGGGTCCTTACTACATGAGTTACACCGTGTATGACCAGAATCTCGTGGTGCTCGTCGGGGCTTATGGCAGCCTTCTGACGAATGCTTCGCTGCAGCGCCGGCAGGCCGACGTCGTGATGCGCGTGGGGGCACCCGGTCTGGACAATACGCACGGACAGAGCCGCTCGACCGGAATGACTTCGGGTACGCTGCCAATCGGTGACGATCAGGACGCCATCGCGCGCGTGCTGTGGGAATTGAGCGACCGCGAATACAAGCGCGCCGCTCCCGCGTTTCTGAACGTGCGAACCAACACCGCGGTGCGCGCGGAAGAAGAGGATAAGTCGCCCGACTTCTCAAAAGAGACGCCGGAAACGCATCTGGGAAACGTCACTCCCCCGCCGGCGTTCGATCGCTCCGCGTGGGGAGGCGAAGTCAGCCGCTTGTCGGGAGCTTTTCGGAAATATCCCGATGTCTATTTTGCGACCGTCGTCTTGCAGGTTACGGATTCCAATTCCCGCATGGTCTCGAGCGAAGGCAGCGCGATTGAATCTCCGAGCAACAGCACGCGGCTGATCATGGAAGCGCAAACGCGTGCGGATGATGGCATGGAGTTGCTGCGCGTGGAGACTTTCCAGGCGCCGTCGGCCGGTGGCCTTCCCAGTGAAGCAGACCTGACCGCGAAGATCGCCAAGATGGCGGAAGACTTGAAGGCTCTGAAGAATGCTCCAGTCGCCGAGCCGTACGATGGACCTGCTTTGCTGAGCGGCCGCGCGGCGGCGGTATTTTTTCATGAAGTGCTTGGCCATCGCCTCGAAGGACACCGGCAGCGCGACGAAGAAGAAGGACAGACGTTTACGAAGAAGGTCGGGCAGGAGGTTTTGCCGACATTCTTGAGCGTAACCGACGATCCTACAGTTCACGAGATGGCTGGCATGAAACTGGCGGGGTCGTACGCGTTCGATGACGAGGGCGTTCCGGCGCGGCGCGTCGAAGTGATTCAAAATGGGATCTTGAAAAACTTTTTGATGTCACGGATGCCGATTAAGGATTTTGCCGAATCCAACGGACATGGCCGCAATCAGCCTGGTTTGATGCCTACGGGCCGGCAGGGAAATTTGATTGTTACTTCCTCGAAGAGCGTTCCAGAAGCGGAGATGCGGCAAAAACTGATCGATGAAGTCAAGAAACAGAACAAACCATATGGATTGTATTTCGACGACATTCAGGGCGGATTCACGCTGACCACACGGTCTCTGCCGCAAGCTTTTCAGGTGCTTCCTGTGATCGTATATAAGGTCTATGCGGACGGACGGCCCGATGAACTTGTGCGTGGCGTGGACATTGTGGGAACGCCGCTTGCGGCTCTGACGCGCATCATGCTGACTGGGGATCAGCAGCATGTGTTCAACGGAGTTTGCGGAGCGGAAAGCGGGCAAGTGCCGGTGTCCGCGGTTGCGCCTGCGATGCTGTTCTCGGAAATGGAAGTGCAGAAGCGGCAACATTCGCATGATCGGCCACCGATTTTGCCGCCGCCCGGTTTTGATGATAGCGGGGCTGTAAAATCAGCCGCAAAAGATGACCAAGCCAAGCCGGCGGTGAAGCCATGAAAATTCTTCGCCTCCTCACTGAAACTCTTCTAACTGTTGCGCTGCTCTTCGGAGTCGCGCAACTGCGGGCAGCTACGCACAACCTGGCCTCGAATAGCGCACTGGGAAACCCCGGGCTGTCGCAGCCTTTTACACCCGAGCCGACAGCGCTGGACAGTTCGGCGCCGCACCCTTCCGCTGGGGGCGATGCCCTGCTTGAAGCGCTGCTCACCGAGCTGGACCGTTCTAAAGCACAGCTCAAGATCGAACAGGTGCAAGCGCCGTACTACATCGAATACCGCGTCAATGATGTGGACGATTACGATGCTGAAGCGGCGTTCGGCGCGCTGCGCGAAAGCCAGCGCGTTCGTCTGCGCATTCTCCGCGTGGTCGTGCGTGTTGGTGATTACAAACAGGACAGTTATTTTGGCCAGGGAATGGGCGAAACCAATATCTTGCCGCTGGATAACGATCCCATCGCTCTTCGCCACCAAATTTGGCTGACGACTGACGAGGCGTACAAAGCTGCGGGCCAGGCTCTTGCGGACAAGCAAGCGGAGATGAAGCGGTTCAGCGCGGACCCAAATCCGGTTGACGATTTTTCGAAGGAACCTGTGGTCAATGTACTTGATCCGATCGTTTCGCTGAAGATCGATGAAACAGCGTGGAACAAAACTCTTGAGGACATCACCAATCTTTATCGCCAGTACCCGGAGATTCAATCGGTCAGCGCCTCGGCACGTTTTTCGGCGGTGAACGAATACTTTGTCGATTCCGAGGGGACCGTTACGCGGAATGGCAAGACGACGTTCAACCTGCAATTGAACAGCTCGGCGCAAGCGGAGGACGGGATGCGGGTGAGCCGCAACCCGTATTGGATGGTGGGCCGGGTTGAAGAGCTTCCAGCGCGCGACAAATTGCTTAGCGATGTGAAGCTGGCGCTCGAAACCGTGATTGCGCTGCGCAAAGCGCCGATCGTCGAGGAAGAATATCGCGGGCCGGTTCTTTTCGCGCCGGATGCGGCGAATGATGTAATCGCGTCGCTGGTGGGTTCGAACATCGTGGGGCGCAAACCGCAGCCGGGAAGGCCGAACCGCACGGTCGGGGCGTTCGCAACGAGCTACAAAACGCGCGTGCTTCCCAGCTTTCTTACACTGATCGACGACCCGACGCTGAAAGACTTTCAAGGTCACAGCCTGGTGGGCAGCTACGATATCGACAATGAGGGCGTGAAAGCGAAGACCGTCAACATCATCGAAAGCGGAATGCTGAACAATTATTTGCTGGGCCGCCAGCCGGTACGCGACTTCCCTGCTTCGAACGGACACGGCCGCGCTGCTCCCGGTTCGTTTCCTTCTCCGAGTCTCGGCGTGTTGCTCTTAAAGAGCGCGGAAGCGCAGTCACCGGACGAGCTGAAGAAAAAAATATTGCAGATGGTGACGGAGCAAGGCAAGCCTTACGCCTATCGAGTTGACACGCTTGGGCCCGGCAATTCTCCCCGGCTTTTGTATCGCGTATACGCGGATGGACATGAGGAGCTGGTTCGCGGGGCGGTGTTTAGCGAGCTGGATGTGCGGGCTCTGAGGAGCAATCTGATCGCGGTCGGAAACGACCCGCTGGTCAGCAATCGCAGCGGCGGCGTGCCTACGACTATCATTGCGCCTTCGCTGCTCTTCGACGAGCTCGAAGTGAAGCGAGCTGACACCAGCAAAGATAAGTTGCCTGACTATCCGGCTCCGCCATTGAAGAAATAAACTGACAGAGTCTTCGCTCGATATAGAGGCGTGCGGGTTACTTAGAAAAGCGGCAGCAGAGCTGCCGCTGTCCAAATCACTTAGAGCTGCAACGTGAAACCTGAGATCGGCCAACTATTATGACTCTCAGAGAACGACTGGAATGGGTAAGCCGGATGGCGCTGCTGGTGTTCATCCTGGCGGCGGCTGCATTTCTGAGCGCGATCACCGCGATGCGCATCGCCATTCACGGCCGCGAAGTGAACATGCCTAACCTTGTGGGCAAAAATGTTGCCGAAGCCAATGGGTTGCTGCGCTCTCGTGGACTCGTGCTGCGCGTCGCGGACCACATCTATAGCGAGCTACCTATTAATGTCGTGGTCCGGCAAAGCCCGCCGCCCGGGATGCTCATGAAGGTTTCGCAGCAAGGGCATGTCGTTCTTAGCCTCGGCCAGCGCCAACTGCAAATTCCCCTGCTGGAGGGTAACTCGCTCCGCGCCTCGCGAATTGAGCTGCTGCGCGCCGGGCTGCAAGTCGGAGAAGTTTCTGGCATCAGCACGCCGGACGAGCCCGCAGATACCGTGATCCTGCAAACGCCTCGCCCGGGCGGAGGCGCGGCGACTCCTCGCGTGGACGTGCTCGTCTCGCAGGGCCAGCGGGACTCGGCTTACGTTATGCCGCATCTCGTGGGACTGAATGAAATCGAGGCGCAACACCGAATGGATGTCGCCGGGTTGCGCCGCAAAGTGAATTACGTCACAGCGCCGCAATGGCCGCACGGCGCCGTCATCGACCAAACGCCGCTGGCGGGCCAGCGTATTCCTGCCTCGATTACGATCGATATTACTGTTGCGAATTAGCGAGTCATGCGCTGGAACGTTGAAGCTGTAGCGCAGGACGGAGTCAGCATCGGTTTGCAATTTATTATTTGCCGATGCTGCCGGCGCTCAACCCCGCGCAGCCGCGAATCGCTCGGGCGACAAGCGCACTCAACTCACCGCCCGTAAACCAACACGTGAAATGTTCCCTGGATAGGCGCACGCTGAGGATGCGGCCGATCCGCCGTAGGCGCAGGCGCGGCTCCAAAATCCGCCGTATCCAAAAACAAATTGTGGGTCTTGGTGTCGAGCCCCATCGTCTTGGCTCCGTACTCCGTCTTGATGGTTTCCGCTTCGCTGAACTTGTCTGGCGAGTCTTCGTGGAATACATGAACCATGCCCTCGCGCGTGGAAACAAAAATCATTCCAGTCTGGGGATCGTATGCGGCGGCATCGACGCCAGCGGAAATCGGGAAGGACTGAATGACTTTTCCGCTGTCAGAATCCAGCACAACCATCATTTGCGGATCGCGTCCCGCGCTGAAGAGGCGGTGATGCGCGACGTCCATCGCCAACGCTGTCGGTGCTCCGGCTGGAGCAAGGGGCCACCTTGATTTGATCTTTAGCGTAGCGGAATCGACGGCCACCAGCTCGCTCTTATCCTCGAGGTTGATGTACACCGTGCCTTTGCCGTCCGCCACGGCAAATTCCGGCCCACCGCCGAGCTCAATCTTTCCCACCACGTTGCCGGTTTGCGCATCGATGACCGTCGAACTGTGCGGGTCACCGTTCATGACAAAAACATGTTTGGAAGAAGGATCGTAGATGACGCAATCCGCATCGTTCTCGGCTTTGGCTTCGCCCGTCACTTTCAGCGTCTTCAAATCAAAGATGATCACCTTGCCTTGAGCTCCGTCACTAATGAACCCGCGGCCAAACTCACTGGCAATGGCGACACCGTGGTCTTGTTTCAATCCGGTAATGTTACCGATGAGCATGCCAGTGTCGGCATCGAGCACCTTGATTTCCGTTCCGTGAGAAAGGTAGACACGCCGCGCGGCTGAATCCACGGTCACGTAGTCGAAGTATTCGCGCGTGCTTCCCTCGGCCGCGCCAAAACTGTATTTCTTCAGCAAGTGATAGCCGTCAGCCGCCATCATGAATGAGGCAGCACCCAGCACAATGGCGAGCGCACCGCCGAAAAGACGTCCGAATCCAAATGATTTCATGTTTATCCTCCGTTGCAATAAAACGCATTCGCGGCGCTTTATTGGTGCAGTTCGAATTTTATTTAATGAACTGGTTCGCCAGCCTAAAGAGAAACTAGCGCGTCGATGCTAAACAGGGGATAAACATGTGGGCAAACTATGATTCCGCATCTAGGCCTTGTTTCCTTCCAGGTAGCATGGGCTCTAATGCGCCGCATCATCAAACAGGATACGGAATGCGTAGGCGTACTTGCCCGGAGGTTGCGGCGGAAGTTGGATCCGCAGCGCATCGGATTCTTGCTGGAACGTAAGCTTTGCATTCGAACCAAGCAACGCGACAGATGCAACTTTCTGGCCCTTCAATGCGCTGCTGCCGAGCGAGTGTATGACCGCATGGCCATCCGTGGGCCGACCTAGTTCGATGGCGTAAAGCGTGTTTCCTTTGGAAGTGAAACGAAAATCGTCGGCGGTGTAGCCGGCGGTGTCGGTATCGTGGAAGGAGCCTGCGGCAACTTTTGTTGGCCCTTCGCCGTAAATTTTCCATGGACGCGTGCCGTAAATGGCTTCGCCATTCACTTTCAGCCAGGAACCGACATCGCGCAAGACGGACTGCACTTCCTCGGGAATGGTGCCGTCTGAGCGCGGACCTATGTTCAGGAGCAAATTCCCATTCTTGCTGACGATATCGATCAGTTGCTGCACGACGAATTGTGGCGTTTTGAAGGTGTCGTCCTTAATGTAGCCCCAGGATTTATTGCTGACCGAAGTGTCGGTCTGCCAGTAGAGGGGACGGATGTCGCCGAGCTGGCCGCGCTCCAGGTCCAGCACGGCGCTGTGTTCTTGAATGGCGAAGTCTTTGTAATTGATTACGCCGACATGGTCGCCATATTTCAGGGAGGTGTTGTAGTAGAAGGCCGCGAAGCGCGTCAAATCCGCGCGGACGGATGCCTGTCCGATCCACCAGTCGAAATACATAATGTCCGGATGATATTTCTCGACGATTTCGGAGGAGCGGGCCAGCCAGTCTGCGGTCCACGCAGGAGAGACGTAGGTGAAATCATTTGCTAACGGAGTGCCCTGCTTGGCTTCCAACCAATTGTGGGCCGGGCCGTAAAACGCGGCGTAAGTTGGATCGTTGATGTCGGAGGCGATCTGGCGTCCTACGCCAAGAAAAAAATTATGTTCCACGCGGTGGGACGAGGCGCCAAAGTGTAGGCCTTCGGCTCTGACGGCTTTCGCCAATTCTCCGATTACATCGCGGTGCGGCCCCATTTTCGCCGCGGTCCAATCGCTCAATCCGCTATCGTACATCGCGAAGCCGTCATGATGTTCGGCGACGGGAACCACGTATTGGGCGCCAGCTTCTTTGAAGAGGCGCGCCCAGCCAGCAGGGTCAAAGTGCTCGGCCTTGAACATCGGCACAAAATTCTTGTATCCAAACTTATCGACCGGACCGTAGGTCGCGACGTGATGTTTGTATTCGTCCGATTCCGGGCGATACATATTTCGCGGGTACCACTCGTTGCCAAACGCGGGAACGGAATAGACGCCCCAGTGTATGAAAATGCCGAATTTCGCGTCTTTATACCACTCGGGAACTTCGTATTTTTGGAGAGATTCCCAATCCGGGCGGAACGGGCCTTCGTGGCTCGCACGCTCCACTTCTTTCAAGAGGGCGGCGCGAGGTTCATCATATTTTGCGCTGCCGCGCTGCCAGGCTTGATCGATCTCTTTTGGATCTTGGGCGGCCGTGGGAGCCGTCGAACCGGGCGATGTTTGCGCGTCCGCCAGCGAAGGAAGAAAGGCGAAAGCTCCGCACGATAATCCCGCGGCAATAGCCAAGCGCATTATATATGCAGTTTTTAGCGAAACCATATGCCTCCGCTCTCTCGCGAACTGGTGAACTACTTACTTAGAATTTCCACCGCCGTCAATCAATAAATCCCTGCGCGCAAACATTGTTCCCGTGTTTCAATGGCATTGGCCGCGGCACTAGGACAGGTCTATGGGATCGAATCAAATCGAGCACGTTTTTGTATTGATGCTGGAGAATCGTTCGTTCGATCACCTGCTGGGATTCCCGGGATTGCAGGGAACGGATGCCGCTACCGGGGCTCCGACGAAAATCAATGGGCTGAGCGGAACCGAGTCCAACACTTTCGGTGGTCAAACTTTTCCAGTCTCCCAAGGCTCGCTGTTTCGAATGCCTGCTGATCCGGGACATGAATTCTCAGACGTTTTGCATCAGCTGTGCGGGCCATCGGCCACTTATCCGAACGGCGGGGCATATCCGGCGATTGACAATAGCGGGTACGTGGCTTCGTACGTGGCGACTGGCGGTGGCAGCAATCCAGCGGACTTGATGAAGTGCTTCACTGCTGCACAGCTCCCCGTCTTAAATGCGCTGGCCAGTGAATTCGTCGTCTGCGACAACTGGCACGCCTCGATGCCCGGACCTACGTGGCCCAATCGCATGTTCGTGCATGCAGCATCGTCGGGAGGCCTCGACCACAGTCCGACGACTTCTGAAATCCTGGAATGGGAGACGCTCGATGGTTTCAGTTTTGCGAATGGATCCATCTTTGATGCGCTGAAGCAAAAAGGAATCACACGGTGTCTCTATGCGGGTGATGACTTTCCGATGGTCGCCGCGCTTAAGGGCATCCAGCTGGCAGATATTCGGCAGTTCAGCGATTTCGCTGGGGATCTGGCGCAAGCGAGCTTTCCCTTCAGCTATGTGTTCATCGAGCCCAGCTACGATGTTTTGAACGACTACAAAAGTGGCACGTCGCAGCATCCGTTGGCGGACATCACGCAGGGCGAAGCTCTCATTAGGGCTACTTATGAGGCGATTCGCGGCTCTGCTGTTTGGGCGAGCAGTCTCTTGATCATAACTTGGGACGAGCATGGTGGATTTTACGATCATGCCATTCCACCGGCCGCTACCGCTCCCGGAGACACGGCTCCGAACGCGAAGTTCAATCAAACTGGATTTACATTCGAGCAGTACGGTCCGCGAGTTCCGGCGATTGTGATCTCGCCTCTGATTCCTCGGAATCTGATTGATCACCGCCTTTACGATCACTCTTCCATTCCTGCGACGATCGAGGAGATCTTCGGATTGAGCGCGATGACTAATCGCGACGCTGCTTCCAACCATCTGACCGCGTTGGCGACACTTGCGGCTCCGAGACTGGATGCCCCGGCTACGCTGCCCTCGCCTGCGGATTCTGGAGCAGGCCTCTCGCATGCGCTTGCCCTCGCGCCAACGCCAGCGACAGTTGCGCTTTCCGTGTCGCGACCAGCCGAGACGGTGAATCAGGGAAGCCTTCCAGCCATCCTTCAGTCGGCGCTGCACCAAGATTTGGCGGTCTCAAAGCCGGAAGAGAAAGCTGCGATCCTGGAACGCGTCAGATCGATACAGACTCGCGAACAGGCGAGGGCTTATATGCAGGAAGTCCGGCTAAAGATCGCGGCTTCGAGTAAGCGGGCCAAAAAATTGGAATGAAAAGTTGGAAGAACCGTTGGAAGGACGGATATTTCTTGCCGTAGGAATGGTCCGGTTGCGCTTGGATGAAACGCGGGAGGTAGCGTGGAGACGCTTCTTCAGGATTTGCGATATGGGCTGCGGATGCTGGCGAAGTCGCCGGCATTTGCGGCAATTGCAATTTTGACACTGGCACTGGGCATCGGCGCGAATACGGCGCTATTTTCTGTGGTGAACGGGGTGCTGCTTAATCCGTTGGCCTACCCACAGTCCGGGCAGCTCGTGGCGATATATGGAAAAACTACTGGATTCGCTAACGCGCCAATCAATTACTTAAATTTCCAGGATTGGCAGCGCGAGACGCAGGCGTTTTCGTCTCTGGCCATCTATAGGAACCAGGATTACAACTTTATCGGCACTAGCGAAGCGGAGCGGCTGACCGGTTACATGATTTCGGCGGACTTTTTTTCGACTCTGGGCGCGATGCCTGTTCTTGGGCGAAGCTTCAGGGCCGATGACGATCAGGTGGGGGCGGCGCCGGTGGTGATTCTGGGCGGAGGATTTTGGAAGCGCAGATTCGGAGCTTCGCTGGAAATTATCGGGAAGCCGATGCTGTTGAACGGAACGTCGTACACGATTGTGGGCGTGATTCCGGCAGGATTCAGTTTTTATGGCCGCGACCGGGATGTCTACACACCCATAGGGCAGTGGACGGATGTCAATTTTCGCGACCGGCGAGTCGATGTGAGCTCGCACGGGATTGGGCGGCTGAAGGCTGGCGTAACGCTGGACCAGGCGAAAGCGGACATGAAGGCTATTGCGCAGAATCTCGCGGTGGCGTACCCGGAGGCGGATAAGAACGTCGGTATCAAGCTCGTTTCCATGAAGGAAGATATTGTGGGCAATGTGCAGCCATTCCTGATCGTGCTTCTCGCGGCGGTGGGATTTTTGCTGCTGATTGCGTGCGTGAATGTTGCCAATCTTTTGCTGGCGCGATCGATGGGGCGGTCGCACGAGTTTGCCATTCGCGCGGCGATGGGAGCGAGCCAAGGGCGCGTGATACGACAACTTCTCAGCGAAAGCATCCTGCTTGCGGGATTGGGCGGCGCACTGGGACTTTTGCTTGCGGTTTGGGGTACCAAGGCGGTGCTGGGCACTTTGCCTGGCGCTTTGCCGCGCGCCAACGAAGTCTCGCTCGATTCGCGCGTGCTGCTTTTTGCGATGGGGCTGTCACTGTTTGCAGGAATTGTTTTTGGACTGGCTCCCGCGCTGAAAACTTCACGCGTGAATTTGGAGGGGATACTCAAGGAGAGTGGACGCGGTTTGAGCGGGGCGCGGCACGGGCTGCAAGGGGTCTTTGTCGCCGTCGAGGTAGCGATGGCTTTGGTTTTGCTTGTGGGCGCTGGACTGATGGTGCGGAGTCTCGCAGCGCTTTGGCGCGTCGATCCCGGGTTCAATCCAAGCCACGCGATCACTTTTACTTTGTCGTTGCCGGGCGGCCCCATGCCCAGCTCCGCCGAAACGCGGGCGCGGCTGCGCCACTTTGACGACAAGATGCATAGCATACCCGGCGTGCAAGCGGTTTCGGTGACGCTCGGCTCGCGGCCGATGATCCACAATTCCTCGGAGCCATTCTGGATCGAGGGCCAGCCGAAACCTGCGAATCTGCCAGAGATGCATCAAGCGATGTTTTATCTCGCGGAAGCTGGGTTCCAGCAAGCGATGGGAGTGACGCTGGAGCGCGGGCGATTCATCACGCCGCAGGACGACGAGCACGCGCCAGTGGTAGTGGTGATCGACGACGTATTTGCGCGAACCTATTTCCCCAATGAAAATCCTGTCGGTAAGCGGATTAATCTTGCGGGCTTTGGCGTGCAGGCTGAGATTGTTGGGGTGGTCGGCCACGTAAAGCAGTGGGGGTTGGACGCGGATTCGAAATCGGCGATCGAGGCACAGTTTGATTATCCGTTCATGCAGCTTCCCGAGAAGCTCATGCCGCTGGCGGCGAACGCCGTGGCCGTGGTGCTGCGTACAGAGGGCGATCCCACGGCGGTGATGAGTTCGGTGCGGCGGGCCGTGGCGGAAATCGATTCTCGCGAAGTGGTATATAACGTTCAAACGATGAACGAAGTGGTTTCGAATTCGTTTGCCGCGCGGAGGCTTTCGATGATGCTTCTCGGTGTATTCGCAGCGCTCGCGCTGGTGCTCGCGTGCGTCGGAATCTACGGCGTGATTTCGTATCTGGTCGGACAACGCACTCACGAAATTGGAGTGCGGGTGGCGTTGGGTGCGCAACGGAGCGATGTGCTGCAGATGGTGATTGGGCACGGAGCTCGGATGGCGTTGATCGGCGTGGCGATCGGAATTGCGTTTGCCTTGGGATTGACGCGGCTGATGGCCAACCAACTTTTTGGCGTTAGTGCGCATGATCCGCTGACCTTTGCCGGCGTGGCCGTGCTTTTGATTATTGTGGCCCTCGCGGCATGTTACGTCCCTGCGCGGCGCGCCATGCGCGTCGATCCGGTTGTCGCACTGCGCCACGAATAATTATTCGCGCTGATAACGCGCGATATCTCCTCGCAAAAACCTCGCAGGATCAGGGAGGATTCTCGTATTCTTCGTGTCGAAGTGGGGGAGGCGGTTCCAGTTCCAGTTCCAGCACATCGTGGAGTGCCGGATCGCCGGGAGCCGGTCGGCCACACTAAGGACCTTTTGCGGTTCCCCTTCGGGGACAAACACGCTAACTAAACCGTCCGAGTCTTGTTTGCCGCAGTTGACTTTGCTCGCCTAAACGTCACAATGAAAGTCCCTTCGGAAGTTGTTCCCCTTTGAGCTGGCTGACCTCTCGAATCAACAGTCAAGCGCAAGAGCTATGTAGGCCACTGTTGAGGCGCGTTTCGCTTTGCCTTGGCAGCATTGAGAGGAAATCATGAAAAGCAACGGAGGAACGCCCAAGCCGATAGAAGTGCTGCTGGTCGAAGACAGCCCGGGTGATGTTCGTCTAACGCAGGAAGCGTTCCGCGATGTGAATCAGTTCGTATATTTGCACGTCGTCAACGACGGAGTAGAGGCCATGGCTTTTCTTAAGCGTCAGGGCAAACTAAACCATGCGCCGCGTCCCGATCTGATCTTGCTGGATCTGAACCTCCCTAAAATGGACGGCCGACAAGTTCTGGCTCACATCAAAGAGGATGCCAATTTGAAAACCATCCCCACGGTAATTCTAACCACTTCCGAGGATCAGACGGATATTTTGAAAAGCTATGAGCTTCTGGCGAACTGTTACCTCACCAAGCCAGTAGAGTTGGATCAGTTCGAGAACCTGGTGAAGAGCATCAACGAATTCTGGCTGACCAAAGTCAAGTTGCCACATCAGGCGCCGAACTGAATCGTCGGCCGGCGCGGCGCGACACGCGTTCGAAAATGGCCAGGTTCGCAACAATATTACACGTCATGGTCGCGGCAACGACTAAGAAGGAGCGCAGAGTTTATGTCTACAGAAGTACTCTTGGTGGAAGACAGTCCAGGCGATGTCCGACTGACGCGAGAAGCTTTTCGCGACGCAAATCAGTCCATCAATTTACATGTGGCCGCGGACGGCGTGGAGGCCATGGCTTTTCTGAGGCGCGAAGGAGTTCACGTCGACGCCCCGCGCCCGGACCTTATCCTGCTGGACCTCAATCTACCTAAAATGGACGGTCGCCAGGTCCTCGCCCTCATCAAAGCGGATGCTAGATTAAAAACGATACCTACAGTGGTGCTGACTACTTCCGAGTTGGAAGCGGATGTGGCAACAAGCTACCAACTGCAAGTGAACTGCTACCTCAGCAAGCCCGCGCAGTGGGACGCCTTCGCTAAACTCGTGAAGAGCGTGATTGATTTCTGGCTGACCAAGGTCAAGTTGCCGCAGCAGTCGGATGCCGGGGACCAGCTCACTGTTTAATTTACGCCTCTGCGGCAGAAGTGGAATCTCTCGCAAGTTTCCATCAGCAAATCTCAGGAAAACAGGATGGGCGGAATGGTGTAAGCGAGGCCAGGCGTCGCGTCCTTAGATACGTGAGATATTTGTGACAGAGTCGGGGTCGCCGAAGATAGTTAACATCCGCGACTACTTGATCGGAGTCCAGGATTTGCATTCCGAAACGGTGGCCGCAACGGTTGGGGGAGAAGTGGTTTTGTAGCGAATGATGCCATCGGAGGTCGAACAGAAGCTTCTGGCGCCGGTGTTCTCATTCGTGGGAGTGGCGATCGTCAAATATGCGTCGCACTTGTGTAGCTTGCAGATCGCTTTCACACGGAAACGATATCCAGACTTCGTGCACCAGGCGTCGCCGGTGCAACTTTTATTGCCCAGAGTGTCGTCCAGGAGAGCCGCGTGTTCGGGCGATGCGGTCTTAGGGTTTTGGGGATCGCCCCCAAGCGTAGCCAAATCGGGTGCATAGTTTCGCTGGGGATACGTAGACGCATAGATGACTTCGGAGACGTTCACGGTGCGCAAGCTGCCCACGGCACTCGCTTCGTTGGCAGCCATTCTTGAACGCAGCAGGTTGGGAATCGCGATGGCTGCTACGACCATAACCGCGCCGAAATCATAGGCGCCGTTGCTGCTCGACTCGCGAATCGCGCTTTCCTCGCCGTAAACGGAAACCACCGCGGGCAAAGCCTGTTTGGAGCTCTGCGCAAGCGAACGCGCCAAGTCCGGCGCAAATGGTCGCAATTGCCAAGATGCAATGGCGGTCGGGTCCTGGTAGATAAAGGCAGAAGCTTCCAGCGGATGGCCTGGTGGAAGCGAAGCGAGGAACGTCTTGGACTTTGCCAGCGACTCACCCGACTTATGCTGGCGAACCGCTTCGGCGACTGTCTCGCGGCTTGGGCCGAGGATGAGGTGGCCATCCACAAAGGCATAGTCGACTTCGTACGGAGGCGTGGAGGATGGAATGTGAATGGTAGAGTAAGCGACTCCATCTTCGTCGAACTTCTCCGCTTCGATGTGGGCTGCGGCCAATAAGGTCGTCAACGTCTTCTGTAAATGGCCGGTGTCTCGAACGCTGAGTATGGCCTTCCAAAGGGGCTTTGGTGGACCGACACTATCCATTTCCAGCGTGACCTCGCCTCCCAAAGTGTTGAGCAAATCGTCTTTCAAACTGAGATTCAACATCTTTTCAAACGCGGGCAGCGATGCGAATGGACTCGAACTGGGATTGGTATACATTCCCTTCACGTCTTCGAATATTTGTGCGGGGCTTGCGAGCATCACAGTCGTGGCGATGACGGCCTTCGGAGAAACAAAATCCATCCCGGTTAAAGGTCCCGTCTTCGCCAGCCAAGCGGCTGATCCGTGGCGGGGAGAGTTGAAGCTCAGCTCTGTTTGACTGATGGTCTTCGTGTCTACAGTCCGGTGTTCCCAGATCAAATACTTCACGTCGGCAAATCCGCTGCTCTGGAAGCTGGTGTCCTGCCTCAGGACAGGGGGAGTTTGATCGATGATTTTATGCAGATCGGCGGCCGCCAAGACGGTGATCTGAGAGGCATACTCCTTTGCGATTCGTTGGGCAAAGGGAGTGGAGAGAAATTCCCGGCTGTGGCTGGCGAGCCGAGCATTGAAGTTGCGCAACGTGGCGAGATCCATGGCGGCGACGACGTAGTCGGGACGCACGAGCACGAAGAGGTCTTTGGGCGAGCCCACGTCCTTTGCAACAGCAAGATCCTGCAAATCTAAAATGTGAATGCCCTGCTTCGACTCTCCGCCAAGTTGCGTTATTTTGTCTTGGAGAAACTTTTTCAGACCGGGCTTTCGCAGTTCTGCGACAACAAGTAGCTTCGGATCCTGGCCTTCGAACGCGCCCGATACAACGATTTCATCTCCCAGGAATTGCTGGAATTGAGTTAATTGCTCAATAGAATCTTCAAACTTTGGGCCGGCCGTGGCCATATCGCTGTGTTGCCACCAATCGCGGAGAACCGCGCTCTCCTGGAGCTCCTGGCGGAAAACTTTCAGCGCCTGCTGAGTGACATCGCCATAATTGGGAAACGCGGCGTAAGACATTGTGGATGCGGGCAGCAGAGGCAGGATCCGGCTTTCGCTGCGCGGCGCCGGGAACTGGATATCCTTCTGGAGCTTTTCGTATAACCGGCCGAACTCGGCGAGCAACTCAGGATGTTTCTTCAGCTCCTGCGTCCAGGGCATTTCCGGTTGCTGGCTTGCCGGAGCTGATTGGGCAAAGCAGGGGGAGACAGCTAGAAAGATCGCACCGATAGTGGCTGTATACCTAAGGTAAGAACACACTTTTTGCTGGGGAATATGCGCGAATCCCATCCGTTTTCCCTCCGTCGGGTGAGATTCAGGATAGGACGCTCGAACCGCTATTGCCACCACAACACGCAGCGAAAGTCGCTGCGGTGCTGCTAGAGTAACTGTCCTTTGGGACGGCTGCATCTTTGTTTTCCGTGCTTCCCAAATCGCAGATTGCCACTCTTCCCAATCGAGTTGCCACACAGTGCTTGTTATGGAATGTAGGCTTGCAATTCGAGACGGTTGGTGCGAGTTTACAGCCATGGACAGACAACTTAACCGTCGTAACTTTCTGCTCGGAGCAGAGGCCATTGTGGTGGCGGGCTTGCTGAACCGCGCGTACGCGCATGTCTCGCCGCACGATGTGGCGGGAGACGAGAATTACTGGAAAAGTATTCGCGACGCGTACGGACACGACCCGACCCTCCTAAATCTCAATAACGGCGGGGTTGCGCCGGCGCCGGCCGCAGTTCTGGACGCGGAGATCGAAGCCATTCGTTACAGCAACCAGCTGCCCAGCTACCGCATGTGGCACGACCTGGAGCCCAAGATCGAGGATGTGCGGGCGCGGTTGGCGAGGATGTGGGGCGCTGATCCGGAATGCATTGCCATCACGCGGAACGCGAGCGAATCGCTGCAGATTGCGCAGTTTGGTATTGACCTTGCACCGGGCGACGAGGTCCTCACAACGTCGCAAGACTATCCGCGGATGATCACCGCGTGGGAGCAGCGAGGACGGCGAGAAAAGATTGTGCTGAAGCAACTGGACTTCGCTGTGCCGGTAACTAATTCCGCAGATTTGGTGCGCTTGTTCGAACAAGGAATCACGCCGCGCACACGCGTGATCCATATGTCGCAAGTGGGGTTCATGACCGGCCAAAGATTTCCTGTGAAGGAGATCTGTGCGCTGGCGCGCGCTCGGGGAATTACCAGCATCGTGGACGGCGCGCATGCCTTTGCGCACGTGCCCTTCCAGTTCTCCGACATAGACTGCGATTTTTATGGCGCCAGCCTGCACAAGTGGCTGTCCGCGCCCATCGGTACGGGAATGTTGTACGTGCGGAAGGACCGCATCGAAAAACACTGGGCGCTGATGGCTGCGCCCCCATCGATGGATAAAAATATCCGCAAGTACGAGGAAATCGGCACGCACCCGGCGGCCATGCATAATGCCACGCTGCAGGCGCTGGAGTTTCACGAGCAGATTGGCGCAGAGCGAAAGTTTGCGAGGCTTTGCTACTTGAAGAATCGCTGGGCCGGACGATTGGCCAAAGTGCCTGGGGCTAAGGTGCTGGTGAGCTTGGATCCAGAGCAGTCCGGCGCGTTTGCGACGATTCACTTCGATACCATCGAACCGGGAAAGCTCGGCGATGCGCTGCTGAGCAAGTACAACATTTTTGTTGTACCCATCAACGCGCCATTCCTCAATGGGATTCGCGTCAGCGCGAATGTTTACACTTCAACGGCGGAGATCGATCGGTTCTGCGATGCCGTGGAAGCCGTTGTCCCTCGTGCTTAAAGCCAGAGTGCGGCGAAGGATTATACAGAAAGAAGCTTAGACCTAGCGGATGTCCACTTCGTGGAACCCGAAGCCTTTCAACATGCCCGAAATCGTGTTTCTCGCGTTGTCGGCAGCGAGCTTGAGAATTCCATCCTGAAGTGCAGCTTGCAGGAGCTGCCGCTCAGCTTCTTCGCGCACTTCGCTTTCGAGATTCGGGTCAGGGGATGAGAACAGGCCGGTGTCACGCGAATAGACTCGGGTCCTCGCATTATCTATACGAGTGCTCAAGACTTCCGCTGCCGGCAAATGAATCGAGACCCTCTGCCCTTGCACCTGAACGTCTCCTGGCTGCAAACCCGCGAGATTGATGCCCCCGACCACTTCTCCGTGCACTACGAGCAGCAGGCGGTCACCGGCCAGAAATTTCGGCAAATAATCGTTGCCGTGCTCGCCAGAAATAATCTTGTCCATCGTGTAACTTACTGTTTCCAGCCGCTGAAGCTGCTGAATCTGATGAACCACCGTCGGCTGATCCACATTAATTTTTGTTTTTCCGTCGTGCAGCAGGCCCAAAAGGTGCAATAGCCCGAGCCCGGTCGACAACCACACCACCGCGCCAATTAAGATGACCGTGAGAACTGCGCCCAGGAGGGCTCCCAGGATCCAGCGGTACAGGCCGCGCGAGTTTCCCCGCGTTATAAGAGGTGGTGGTTCGTTGGTGAGTGGCGCATCTTCCGTCGTCATCTGACCATCCAATAGCCTTAGTGTAGACCAAGCCAAAAATCATTGCGCGCATTCCTTGGGCGCCTTCGCTCTGGCAGTCACGCCTTGCGGTTCGCACGCACCCGTGACAGGATCATTTGAGGCAGACCTGAGGAACGCAAACGAGGTCATGACAACTCCAACCGATCTTCCGGTCATTGTGACAAACCCCGAGGTGATGGCTCCCGTTCAGCGCCCCTCGCGCAAAAGGCAGGCCGTTGCTTTTTTGATCGCCGCGGTTTCGGACTTTTTTTCGTTCTGGACGGTGCTTGCTCCGCCCATGCAATGGGTGATTGACCTGGTGACGGCGTTGCTCCTGTTCTTAGTCCTGGGCCGTCGATGGGCGATTTTGCCGGGGCTGGTTGCGGAAGCCATCCCAGGGATGGGCATCTTCCCCGTGTGGGTGCTCGTGGTGCTCTCCATGATCGTCTACGACGATATCAAAGCTCGCAAACACTAGGCCCCCATCGGGAAGCGGCAGCCTCTTTCTCTGCGCCACCGCTCTCTCCTCAACCACTTCCCTACCCTCGCGGACAGGCCTTTAGAACTCCGCGCCAGATGGCCACTTTCGCGCCTCACGTCCAGTTACGTGCGCAGGCTGCGCCGCCTAAGGTGGAAGCCTCACCAGCTTAAGAACTGTCCATACCGGAGGTGCATCCATGAAAAAAACGATGTCCGCTTTCTTCGTTGCGGTAATGCTGTTGGGACTCGAAATAGCACATGCGAACGACAAACGCAGCTCGCTTCCCTCGAAAGTGCTTTCCGCCAGAACGATCTACGTGGATAACCAGACGAACGACGCCGAACTTCAAAATGACGCGCTTGTCGGCCTGACCAAATGGGGCCGGTTTGAAATTGTGGACTCTGCGCAGAAAGCGGACGTCGTGCTGAGGCTTTTCGGAAGCAGCATGGTGAAATTCGTTCCGGGAGGCCAGGCATCCGCCACCTACGATCCGAAACCGGTGAGTGAAAAGTTCGCGGCTGGAGAGGAACTGGCCCCGCCTGGCTGCACGAGAATCACGCTGATCGAACCAAAGAGCGGAACTGCATTGTGGTCAGACATTCGGAAAACGTCCAACGCGCAAGAGAAGAGCAAGCTCCTTGAGGGGCTGCATGACGCCGTCGATCAACAGGAAAAAACGCACGGCAAGTAAATTGTAGAGATCGAACGACAGGCTCTTTCAGAAAGAGGGAGAGAGCGCGGCGCGGAATCAGCCCACGCGTTTTTCGTTGCCTCTGGAGGCTTCGTCGAGCCAACGTTCCAGAACGGGCTGGTATTGCGCTTCCGTCTCGAGGAATACGACGCCCGCACCCATATTCGGCTGGGCATAAACGATTTTTGATTTCGCTTCGAAGAAGGCATCGCCCGCAGAAATCTTGACTAGCACGAGGGTTCCCACCGGAAACGGATTCATCATATCCAGATAGCACCCGTAGAGGCTCAACTCGCTGACGCGCGTGGCGATACGCACATCCGAGGCTTCCTCTATCAGCTCGGCGCTGGCGATGAACGTGTATCTAGGTGTGCGACGGCGTTCGGATCCCAATGAGTTGCCTCCGGCGAGATGCCCCTTTCTAAGATGGTACGACGGATTGCGGGAATGTTGTTCGCTTGTCGCCCAAATCATAACTAGCAGTGGGTAGGGTGGGTTTCGATTCCAGGCTGAAAACTGGTGCGAGGGTCAATGCGAAGAGTAGCCGCGAACCGGCCCCGCGCATGCATCACGGATTTCATTAAAACATCGACGCGGAGCGGACGCACGCAACGACAACGATGTCATTCGTCGCGAAGCGCCACTATGGGGTCGAGACTCGACGCGCGCAACGCAGGGAGCCAGGACGCCGTCGCGGCGAGAAGGAAGAACAGTAGCGCCATGGTTGTATAGGTTGCAGGATCGCTGGCCTTCACACCAACCAACATCGTGGTCATGCCGCGGGTGAGGAAGAATGCGAAAATCAGGCCGGCGGCAATGCCGATGCCAGCAAGGAAAAGTCCCTGCCCTACGACAAGTTTGAAAATGTTGTTGGACTGAGCGCCCAGTGCCATGCGAATGCCGATTTCGGCGGTGCGCTGGCGTACCACGGTCGCAAGTACACCGTAAAGCCCGACGCCCGCGAGCAATGCCGCGATTACCGCGAACGATCCGATGAGCAGCAAGGAAAAGCGCGTGCCGGCTTGCGCCTTTTCCATCACGGCGTCCATTGGCTGCATGTCGGTGATCAAGAGGTGGGAATCGAATGCCTTGAGCGATGTGCGAACGTCGTTTGCGTATTTTGATGCATCGGTGCCGGTTCGGAGGGCCCAATGATCGGTCGCGCCGTATCCGATGTACGCGTCGGTAAAATAAACCTGCTCACGTCCAGGCTCAGTCAGCGAAACGCCGCGCTGGTGAGCGACGACGCCAATGATCTCGACCCATACCGGTTCGGGCGTTTGAATGCGGATAAGAATGCGCTTGCCGATCGGAGACTGGCCAGGATAGGCGCGGTCCGCCAAAATTTTATCAATCACGACTTGCGTGTGGCCCGGCTGGTTATCCTCTTCAGCGAAGGTTCGGCCCTCGAGCAGAGGTGTGTGCATGGTTTCGAAGTATCCGGGAAGCACGATGAGTGGATCGACCGCTTTATATCTGCTCGCGTCGGTGAGCGCTTCTTCTGTGCCCCAACGAATTGGGCTATACCCACCTGTAAGCGGGAATGGAGTTGCGGCCGTTACGCTTTGAACGCCGGGAATGGAGCGCAGGCGTTCTTCGAGCTGGCGAGTAGCGACCGCGCGTTCTTCCGGCTTCTGGAGAAATCGGTCGGTCTGAACTTGAAACGTGAGGAGGCCATGCGGATTGAATCCGGGATCAATGCGCTGCAATTCGAGAAAACTGCGGACCATCAACCCTGAGCCGATGAGGAGTACATAAGCGAGAGCGACTTCGAGGCCAACAACCATCTTGCGCGAGAGACCTCCCCTGGAAAGGCCTTCGCTACGGCTCGTGCCGCGCAGAACGATCATCACGTCTGGACGAGCCGCGCGCCACGCGGGCGCCAAGCCGAAGATTGCGGCTGCGACGAGGCTCGAGATTACCGTGAAGATCAGCACGGTCGAATCAATTTGGATCGTATCGAGGCGCGGGAGATGTGCGGGAGCGATTGCGAGCAGTTCGTGAATTCCAAACCACGCGATGCCGAGGCCGCCCAAGGCGCCAATGGTGGCCAGCAGCAGTGCCTCGGAAAGGACTTGGCGCGCGAGATCCCATCTACTGGCGCCAATGGCGGAGCGAATGGCAAGTTCGCGTTCTCGCAAAGAGCCCCGCACCAACAAAAGGTTGGCCACGTTGGCACAGGCAATGAGCAAAAGAAAAATGACGGCGCCCATCAGAGCGAGAATCGCCGGGCGGACTTCGGAGACGACATGCTGCCGCATCGGCTCGATGCGGATCGCGTAGCCCGCCGTGTTTTCAATCTTGAAATTCTTGCGCGCCTCCGCAGCGACCTGATCTGCGGCAGCTTGTGCTTGTCCGAGGGTTACGCCCGGTTGCAATCTGCCGATCACTCGCATCGAAACGGAATTTCGTTGCTCGGCATCGTAGCCAAGGCGATTGGCGAGCCAGATATCGGGCGCGGCTTCCAAATCCGAGGAAGGCGGGAAGTAAATCTGAAAGTGAGGCGCGAGGACTCCAACAATTCGCGGACTGAAAGGTTTCCCTTTGTTTAAGGATTGCCCGATGACAGAGGGATTCGAACCGAACTGGCGCTGGAAGAATTCGTAACTGATGATCGCTATCACCGGCAGACGGGCCGGGGGCGTGGCCGATTGCGTTCCTGGCGCAGGCGGAGGCGGTTGGGGTTGCCCGTCATCATTGGAAAAGTCACGACCCAGTGCGATTCCCGCCCCTACAAGCTGGAAGTAGTTCGTCGTAACCACGCCGGCGTGGACTTGTTCTGGCATGCCGTCTTCACCGGTCAGCGTTAAGGGGAAAGTGAAAACGCCCGCAAGGCCCTGGAATTCGTTCTTTGTCGCTTCGCGCATGTCGATAAAATTCGCGTTGGACCAAGGGAAGTCCTTGACGCCGCGATTGCGCATATCGGTGGGAATAATAACGAGCTGATCTGGGTTCTTATACGGAAGCGGACGCAGCAGGACAGCATTGGTGACGCTGAAGATGGCGGTGCTCGCGCCAACACCCAGTGCAATGGTGATAGCGGCCGTGAGTGCGAAGACAGGGCTTTTCCGAAGTGTTCGGGCGGCGAATGCGAGGTCGCGCAAGAACATCGTTCCACCTCACTCGAGGATGCGGCGCTAAGAATACTACCTTCGTTCCGTCTTAGGGGTAGAATCGCGAACTATGACAGACCGGAAAAGAGCACGGGAATTGGCCGCGGAGTATATCGGCAAGGGCGACCCTACGGGATGGTTTGATGTCCTTTATAAGGAGGCGGAAGAGGGCAAGAGCGTCGTGCCCTGGGCGGACCGCGGCGCGAATCCGGGTCTCCTTGAATTTTGGAGCTTGCACCCGCAAGTAACCCAGGGGAAGAAGGCGCTGGTGATTGCGAGCGGGCTGGGCGATGACGCGGAACAATTGTCTTCGTGGGGATTCGAAACGACGGCTTTTGACATTTCGGAGACGGCCATTCAGATGGCCCGCAAGCGATTTCCACAAAGTGCGGTCGACTATCGAGTGGCGGACTTGTTTCGGTCCCCGGCTGAATGGGAACGCAAGTTTGGTTTTGTATTCGAGGCGAACACGGTGCAGGCTCTCCCCGCCGAGATTCGAGCCGCTGCAATCCAGAGAATCGCGGCGTTTGTGGCGCCAGGAGGCAAGCTGCTGACGATCGTACGTGGCCGTGAGTTGGATGAGCCGGAGGGAGAGTTGCCCTGGCCACTGACGCGCGCAGAGATGAATGAGTTCGTCCGCGCCGGACTCACAGAGGAAAGCTTCGAAGAATACTTTGACAACGAAGAACCGCCCGCTCGGAGGTACCGTAGCTTGTATGCGAGGCAGGGGTGAATGGAGAACAGTCGAAGAGAGAAAGGTGAGTCATGTTGCACGAGAGATTTACCGAGAGCGGGAAATTGAACTCAGTCGGCGGAGCAAGTGGAGATGAACCTCGAAGCACCGGACAGATCGTTCGGTGCTTCGAGGCTCGACAAGCAAATTTATTTTGACGTCTGCTTTTTGTGCAGGTCGGTACAGACCGATACGGCAGTGTTGGGATCGACGGCGCTGTCGCCTTCTTCGATGTGGCGGATGATGCCATCTTTATCGATGACGATGTTGGCGCGCTGCGCCCACTGGTAGGTTTCCTTCTGTACGTCATATCCCTTCAGGATGCCGTAGGTGGTGAGCATCTTGTGGTTCATGTCGCTGAGAAGCGGGAAACTAATGTTGATTTGCTTGGCGAAGGCGGCATTGGCAGCAGGACTATCCATGCTAATGCCGAAAACTTCCGTATCCGAGGTGTCGATCTTACCCGAGGCGATTCCAGCCTGGACCGCCTGAAGTTGTTTCGTTCAACCACCCGTAAAGGCCAGGACGTAGACGGCCAAGAAAACGTTCTTCTTGCCGCGGAAGTCACTGAGCTTTACATTTTTCCATTGGTCGCTGAGGAGGGAAAAGTCGGGAGCAGCGTCCCCCACTTTCAGCGACAACTTTGAAAGTTCGGGCTTTTGCACCTCTTGCGCCAGCGGTGCAGCAACCGGCGTCGCGGCAAGCAAAAGCATTAGAGCTAAAGCACGATTCATTCGCACTCTCCTGTGACGTAGATTGACCAACGATCTGCGAATACACCATATCAGGTGGAAGACTGCGGAACACTCAAATATATTCCAGCCTGTGGTAATGGCCGGTTGCCCAGGGCTGGATTTGGGGGCAAAGAGTGGGAACTTCGTCGGAGCGCTTATCGTATGTAAGAATGACGGGCGAGATCGCGGTGAAAGAATCGCGGTGGTGTGCCGTCTTATGAGGCGAGATGTGTAAGGAGGGTGGTATGAGGAACCTAGAGTTTGGCAGCGTGCGAGCGAGGGTGATTGGAGCAGCGTTGGTTGGCGCGGCGTTATGCGGCGTGATTGGGATCGCGGGGCCTTCAGCGGCGGGGCAAGAGAAGGACAAGACCGGCGTGAATGTGACAGTGACCAGCAAGGATGGGAGCGAAGCTGGGTTGGTGATCAGCGCGCAGGCCACAGCGAAAGGGGCGGGGTTGCCGTTGTACCCGGGCGCGATACCGCATAAGGACGAGAAGAATGATTCTTCGGCGGCGAACTTGGGGCTTTGGGGAAGCACGTTCGGATTCAAGCTGGTGGTTCTGAAGATGGAGTCGAGCGACTCGCCGGAAAAAGTGGCGGCGTTTTATCAAAAGGCGCTTGGGAAATATGGGACAGTGCTGAATTGCAGCGGCGTGTCGAAGCCGCAAGGGGACAAGGATAAGAGCAACAACTCGAACAAACTCACCTGCGACGATGACCATGCGGATGCGGGCGAGATGGTGTTCAAAGCGGGAACGAAGGAGAAGCAGCATCTCGTGAGCGTGAAGCCGAACGGGACCGGCTGCATTTTCAACCTGCTATACATCGAGGCGCGCAGCGAAGACAAGACTCCCGCTTGATGCTTTTCAAGATGCAAATGGGATTGCGCTTTCGCAGAGGGTTGCTCATCGGGCTGGGTGCTGCCCTGCTGGCGCTTGCTGTTGGTGTCGGGCGTGGGCAAGAACCGATACGCGTCAAAGTGAATTTGGTAAGCGTAGCGTTCGTGGCGCGGGATGCGAACGGCGCTTTGGTGAACAATCTTACGCAGGACGACGTGGAAGTCCTTGAGGACGCGATACCGCAGAAGGTCGCTTTCTTTTCGCGCAGCGCGGACGTGCCTTTGACGCTGGGTTTGGTTGTGGATGCCAGCGGAAGTCAGGATCATTTTTCCAAACAACATAAGAACGATTTGGAGGTTTTCTTCAAGGATGTTTTGGGGCCAAAAGACCGCTTCTTTTTGGTGGGATTTGCGAATCATATTCGCATGGTCACTGATTTCTCACAGTCGAGTGAAGGGCTGATGGAACAGTGGAAAGCCTACCAGAAGAGCACCAAGCATTTCCCAATCCTGGGACCCGACGAGGATCGAGACCTGGGGACGGCGTTTTATGATTCTATTTTTTATTCAGTGACAGAAAAACTGGCACAGGAGAATGGCAGAAGAGCGATTTTGCTTTTTAGCGATGGAGAAGATAATTCGAGTTCGCACGACATGATGACAACTATTGAGACCGCGCAGAGCGAGAACGTGGTGGTCTATGCGATACGGTATACCGATAAAGAGCACGGCAAACTCACCGCGCGAAACAAGTATGGCACTAGCGTGATGGACCGCGTGGCGCGCGAGACTGGCGGCGCGCACATTGATGCGGAGACGACGGACGCGCATGTCTATTTCCGGCAGATCGCCGAGGAACTGAGAACTTCTTACGAGTTGGGCTACTACCCAACAGACCCGCTAAAAGACGACAGCTTCCGTAAAATTGTGATTAAGCCGAAGCACGATGGAATCAAGGTGCGCGCCAAGACCGGTTACTTTTCCAAGTAGCTACCGCGTCAGTTCAGGATGACAAACCGATTGCCCGGCTATGGAATGGAGCGAGCAGCGGCGAGCATTTGCTGCGCGCGAGGCCGCACGCGTATGTCCTCGGTGAAATTTACCCAGCGCACAGTGCCGGTCCGATCAACGAGAAACTCAGCTGGGCGAGCTATGTCGTTCGCTTCCGGCCCTCCGGCTTTATGCAATAAATCGTAACGGCGAATCACTTCTGTGTTTGGATCGCTGAGAAAAGTGAACGTGTACCCTTGCTTGCCGCGAAGATGCTCGGAAACTTCGGGCGCGTCCACGCTGATGGCCACCGGACGGATGCCTTGCGCTGCAAACTCGGAAAGGTTTTCTTGAATACCTCGTAACTCGAGGTTACAGAACGGTCACCAATATCCGCGGTAGAAAACAAGCAGCACGGCTTTGGGCTGAGGCATTCCTGGTGATGCGGCAAATAATTGAGCCAGAGCGACGGGCTGCCCATTGCTATCGGACAGAGTGAAATCTGGCACGCGCTGGCCTATTTGCGGTGCTCCCGCTGAGCGCGGAACGCTTCGGACCAGAACAAAAAGCCAAGCGGAGGCGGCGAGAAACAAAACCGCCAGCACAGCGGCAATCGATCCCCAGATCCTGCCGCGATAAATCTGCGATTGGCCGAAGGCGCGGACGAGACCAATCAGCAGAAATATCAAGCCGATCGCGGGCAAAGTCAGGTTCAGCCACGGAAGCGCCGCCGCTGGAAATTTGGAGAAGTACAGCAGGTTGCTCAGGATGCCCAGCACGGTGATCACCAGGCCGAGCCAGAGAGCGGAATTTGTTTGTTTTCTGATTGGGTCTGACATGAAGGCAAGAGAGTAGCACGCGAGAAAAGTAAGCGGCAAGGCAGTAGTCGCGCAGCCCTTCGAGGTTCCCTTCGGTCCTCAGGGCAAGCAGGGTAATCATGCTGCGCCACTACAATCGCGAGGTTTACAGAGACTGTTCCTCCCTTCGCGAAAGCTCAGGGCAGGCGGGACAGAAATCCTTCGTGGGATTTCTGGTTAACAATAACTGACACCACCCCCGGTTTTTTCGTAAACACTGATTCTAAAGTGGTTAAACCCTTTTGTTCTGAAGTACTTATGCAAGTGTTGATTTTGCTTGGGTTAGTGTTGGGATTGTTTTGCGTGGGTTTTAGGGCGGCGGATGGGTCTGGGTGGACGCTGCTCGGCGGCGGCGCGGGTGTGCTCATGTTGAGCGAGCTGGATGGTATGCAGCAGAGTTCGGGAGAGGCAGGAGATCGACGAAGCTGTTTTGCGGTTGATTTGGCCGTGGGTGGCGTCGGGCAAGAGGCGGGCGATTGCCTCGCTTAGATCGTGGGCTGTGACGTAGTCTCCAGAGAAGAAAAAAGACAGGTCGCTGTCAGCTTGATCGGCGGGGTGGGCTTTGGCCTCCTTACGAGCATGGTCGAAGCAGAGGCGAGGATGGGGGCTGGAGAGCGGCATACGGCAACGGCGGCCGTCGGCAAAGGTGAAGGTACGCAAGGACGCGCGGTCCAGTGGGCCAATCGAGGACTTGGGTGTCTCCTTGGAGTTGAGTTTTATTTGAAAGAAAGAGCACGGCCAGAATTGGCTGTGCCACAAACAAAAAGAGCCGGGCTAAAGCCCGGCACCTACAACTTCGATTCAAAGCAAGAGCACAGGCAGGAGTGCCCTTCGCGGCTCAGGGCAAGCCTGTGCTACCAAAAAAGAAAAGCCTCGCGGGAAGCGAGGCATAATGCTATACAGAAGAATTATACCGGAGTAGTAATAGAATCGTCAAACAGAAAATGTGGAACTCCCACCCTCGCAACGGACAAATTCGCAAGGGATGGGCCACCCACAAACGCGACCCATTCGCCATTAGAAGGCCCAGCGGCTAGGGCTCTAGTGCTAGCATTGGAGTGACAAGGTAGGGAGCCGGAGGCCGAGCGATGGCGAAAGTCTCGAGAAGCAAGCGTGTGCGACAGGTGCGGAAGGTAAAACGCGCTACCAAGCCAGATTCGGCAAATGGGCGAGGGAGACTTGCGGGACAATTTTTTGCGACGTCCACCTTGGAGGAACTGGCAGAAGTACAAGGGGTTGGGCCCATGAAGAATCCCGAGGAGATGGCGGGGGCGTGGCCCGAAGCGGAGGATGTCGATCAGTTCGTTGAGGAAACTTACCAAAGCCGGAGTTAGCGGAAAATCGGAATGGACGCCGTCCTTCTTGATACCGACGTTTTTTCTTTCTTGAGCAAGCCCAGAGACAGCCGAGGCGAGTTCTATCGGCCTTTCGTCAAAGGAAAGATCATTGCGCTTTCTTTTATTTCCGTCGGCGAGCTGTACGTTTGGACCATCCGGCGAAAGTGGAGTGCGAGCCGGATTGCAGCGCTGGAGCGGCATTTGCAAGATCTTGTCGTTGTTCCATACGATTTGGAACTTTGCAGGGAATACGGAAAGGTAAAAGCGAGTTTGCTTCCGGGTAGAGTCGTCTCGGCAAACGATCTGTGGATCGCGACTAGCGCCATCCGGCATTCCATTCCACTGCTCACACACAACCGCAAACACTTTGACGGAATTCCTCGATTGAAGATCGTGAGCGCAGAGGGCTATTCCCCTGGGAGGCCGAGTGTGGGTCCGACAGGTTCGATTTTATGAAGAAGGCATATGATTTTTCCAAATTGAAAGAGATCAAGAACCCCTACGCGAGCAAGAAAAAGGCCGTGGGAATCAATTTGAGTCCGGAAGTTGTGGACTATTTCAAAGGGCTGGCAGAGGAGACGGGACTTCCTTACCAGAAGCTGATCGATCTGTATCTGCTCGACTGCGCGAAGAAACGGAAGAAGTTGATGATGAAGTGGGTGGCGTAGAGGCCACCCGTCCTGTACCCGCAACCCCGATTTGCTCGTCAAAAGAATAGAAGCGAATGAAACGGCGCAGGGGCGTTTCCATATTGCGCGCAAGTTTCATCGGGCTGACGGTTCGTTCCACTGATTTTAGATTGAGGCATGTTGAAGGAGTGGCGGTTCATGGCGACGGTTCCACTCAGTCGGCCTTTGAGCAGTCTTCCAAGATCGGTATGGATCGCTTTGTTCGGCGCCATTATTTCCTGCACCACTTTGCCAGTTGCCCGTGCTCAGGCTCCAGCCGCAACTCCGCAAGCTGCTCAAGCCCCACCGGCTGACACATCCCAAAACGCGCCCAAACCGGATACGAAGGCAACCAACGACGAAATCGTTTCGCACGATTCTCCTGCGACGTTTAAGGTGCGCGTCAACTTGGTCCTGGTGCGCGTCGTGGTGCGTGACAACGACGGCAAGGTGGTCACGAATTTGAAGAAAGAAGACTTTCAGCTCGCGGACGAGCGTAAACCACAGATCATTTCGAGTTTTTCCGTAGAGACTCCTGCTTCCCGCGCGCCTGCGGTGGGTCCTGCGGAGGCGATTTCGGAAGGAACGCCGGTGAAAGCGGCTGATTTGCCGCAAAGGTTCGTCACTTTATTCTTCGACGATCTCCATCTCACGCTTCAAGACGCGATGTTTTCGCGGCAGGCCACCGCGAAGATCTTCCCGGCCATGGGGCCTCGCGACCGCCTCTCTATTTTCACCACGTCCGGTCAAGTCGAACAGGATTTTACGGGGGACCGAGGGAAACTCGAAGAGGCGGTCCAGCGAATCCTGCCGCATTCACTCGTGCAGAACTCTCCCGCGGACTGTCCACCGATGACCTTGTACGAAGCGCATATGATCCTAGACGAACGAGACGCCTCCGCGATACAGATCGCGAACCAGGACCTTATAAATTGCGCCGGGAATTTGGGTCCAGGTGCGGCCGCGACGGGACCGAGTCCTATCGTGGAGGCAGCGGCCGAGACAGTATTGAATCTCGCGGAAGCGGAGGAACAGCGTACGTATCAAGCTCTGGTGGCTTTAATTCGAAGGATGAGCGTGCTGCCCGGACAGCGCGTCATCGTGATGATGTCGCCGGGATTTTTTGTGCTTCCAACAATGCACATGCCGGAAGGGGAGGTTATCGACCGGGCCACGAAAGAAAATGTCGTGATCAATACGATTGATGCGCGGGGCCTGTGGGTTTCCTCCGTCTATGACGCATCCAGTCCTGCCACCACTGCCTCTGTTAGTCCTGTGAAGACGCTATACACATTCAGGGATGAAGAATCGCGGTTCGCACCGCTTGCGGACCTGGCAGACGGCACCGGCGGGGTTTACTTTCACGACCGCAATGACATTGATCAAGGTCTGCTGCATGCCGCGACCGAGCCGGAAGTTTCTTATGTGTTGGGTTTTGCGCCGCAAAACTTGAAGCTCGATGGCAAATATCACAATCTAAAAGTGACGCTGGTGAACAAACAAAAATGGGCGCTGCAGGCTCGCCATGGGTATTTCGCCCCGCGCGGCGAAGCCAACCCCGAAGCTGCGGCCAAAGAGGAGATCCAGCAGGCGGTCTTCTCGCAGGAGGAAATGCGCGAGCTACCCATCGAATGCCAGGCGCAATTCTTCAAGGGCGCGGACGGAGTACACCTCACCGTAGTTACCCACGTGGGGACCGAAGAACTCAAGTTTCGTAAGGTGGATGGACGCAACCAAGATACGTTGACCATCACCACTGGTATTTTTGACCAGAACGGAAACATGCTTGCCGGCCTGCAGCGAGTCCTCGACATGCGGTTGAAAGATGTAACTCTGGAGCGAGTGAACAAAACAGGCCTGAACGTGAAACTGAGCTTTGATCTCCAACCCGGAACGTTTCTGGTTCGCAGCGTAGTACGAGATTCCGAAGGGGCTCAAATGGGCGCAGCAAATCGCGAAGTAGTCATCCCCTGATGACACGGGTTCGTTCGACCGAAATTAGATTGAGGGAAGCTGAAGGAGAGGGGGATTCATGGTGAGGGTTCTACCCGGCCGTCCTTCGCGAAGTCTCCCGAGAGCAGCCTGGTTCACTCTTGCAACTGGCATTTTTTCTTTCACCGTGCTGCCAGTTGCCCGCGCTCAGACCTCTTCCACAACTCCGCAAGCTGCTCAAGCCCCACCGCCTGACACATCCCAAAACCTTCCCAAACCGGACGCGAAAAACACCAACGACGAGATTGTGGCACACGATTCCCCTGCCACCTTCAAAGTGCGCGTCAACTTGGTCCTGGTGCGCGTCGTGGTGCGCGACAGCAACGGCAAGGTGGTCACGAATTTGAAGAAGGAAGACTTTCAGCTTGCCGACAACCGTAAACCGCAAGTCATTTCCAGCTTTTCCGTGGAGACTGCTGCTTCCCATGTGACTGCGGCGAAGACGGACTCGCCGGAATCTACCTCTGAAGGAACGCCGGTGAAGCCACTTGAACTGCCGCAAAGGTTTGTCGCGTTGTACTTCGACGATCTTCATCTTTCGACACAAGACGTGATGGTATCGCGGCAAGCGGCCACGAAGCTCTTTAACGCCATGCAGGCGGGCGACCGCTTTGCCATAGCCAGCACCTCCGGCCAGGTGGAACAGGATTTTACGGCGGACCGGGGGAAACTTGATGACGCGATCAAGCGAATCCTGCCGCGCTTATCCTCGCGGAGCTCTCCCACGGATTGCCCGCCGATGACTCATTACGAAGCCTACAGAATCCTGGACGTACACGATCCCACGGCAGTGCAAGTGGCGGTGCAGGACGTCCTGCAATGCATACCATCAGCGGATCCGCGTTCCGCCCTAAACATGGCGGAGGCCGCGGCCCAACGAGAATTGGACTTTGAGGAATCGCAGTTACAGATCACATATCAAAATCTGGAGGCTTTGATTCGGAGAATGAGTGCGCTACCCGGACAGCGCATTATCGCCATGATGTCACCGGGATTCTTTGTGACCCCCGTGATGCACTGGTCCGGTGAGATCATCGACCGGGCGACCAAGGCAAATATCGTGCTAAATACGATTGACGCCCGCGGCTTATATGTTTCTTCGGCCTACGATGCTTCCAACGATGCCCTTGAGAGTCCTATCAAGACGCAATTCATGCTAGAGGAGGAGACGATTCAGGATGAAGTGCTTGGGGAACTCGCCGACGGCACCGGCGGGCTTTTCGTTCACAACCGCAATGACATTGATCAGGGATTGCTCCAAGCGGCAGCTGAGCCGGAGGTTTCGTATCTGCTGGGGTTTGCGCCGCAAAACTTAAAGCTAGATGGGAAGTATCACAATCTGAAGGTGACGCTGACGAGCAAACAAAAATGGGTTCTGCAGGCTCGCCACGGGTATTTCGCTCCGCACGGCGAATCCGACCCCGAAACGGCGGCCAAAGAGGAGATTCAGCAGGCGGTCTTCTCACAGGAGGAACTCCACGAGCTACCAGTCGAATGCCAGACACAATTCTTCAAAGGCGCGAGCGGAGTGCACCTATCGGTTGTCGCACACGTCGAGACCAAAGAACTCAAGTTCCGCAAGGCTGATGAACGCAATCGGGACAAGTTGACGGTAACTACCGCCATCTTTGATGAAAATGGAAACATGCTTACCGGCAAGCAGACGATCCTCGAACTGCAACTTAAGGAGACGACACTGGAGCGCTTGAACAGCACTGGCCTCAGTGTTAAGTCCAGTTTTGATCTGCAGCCAGGGAGTTTTCTGGTTCGGATCGTGGTGCGCGACTCTGAAGGCGCTCAGATGGGAGCCACCAATCGGGGGGTGGTGATCCCCCGATGACACGGTTCGTCCTACCTTCGACAAAGGCAAACCTCATTCGGTAATGTCGAAATCGATGACGCGATTCTGGGCGTGGTGGCCGGCGGAGTCGACGGCCATCATGACTAGGCGGTAGCCGCCGGGAGCAAGGTCCTGCACTCTGACGCTCATCGCCACGGGGACCTTCGGGCTGCCCTTTTGAATAAAACCGTCGAGAGCCGCGGCGCCAGTTGTGAAGATTGTCGTACCGCTGGAAGGCTCAATGATGGCGTAACCGGCAGCAAGCTGAGGAGCGTTGCCGGACGCGAGGAGCGGTTCGTAGACTTCGGTGTACAGCGCGACGGTGTCGGTCTTCTTGAACCGGTTCGAGGCCGAAGGGTTTATCTGCTTGCCCTTCACCACCAGCGGGGTGCGGTCTCCGACCATGACGGCGTCAACGTCACTCGGAATATCCGCGAGCCTTTGCGTGGAATTGCTGAGCACGAGGCCTCCCAGGGTCAACTGGTTGCCATCATAGGGATCGATTTGTAGCGGCGATTCGTACTTGCCGAAGGCGTCGTCGCCCGAGGTCACCACTACGGTCAGCTTGTAGTTCCCGGCTTCCGCGTCGAACTGGTTCTGGTAGATATACGGCTGCTTTGTGAATTCCGCCACCTCGTCTTTTTCCAGATCAAGATTGACGGTATCGCTGAAGCGTGCCGCGACGCTGCCGTCCGGTTTCGAGGCGATTCCAAGCACATTGAGGATGGCGTGGTACTTTCCGTTATCGCTCTTGAACTGAATGGTGTTCGAGGGAACTTCCATCGTCAGATTTACGCGGGCCATGTTGGGTGCGGTATAGAAGTACGGCACCTGGAAGGAACCGCGCATCGTCCCTGCCTGCGTACCCGTAGCTCGCGCCTCGAGCAACTTCTCCGCCGGCGTAGCGTTCACGACGGTTGCCGGTTTCGTGTTGCAGTAGCCGCTCCGGGACCGCACGTTCAATCCGCTGCGGTTCATGACTATTTTCAAAGTGTGGCAACTTCCCTCGGGCGTCTGGTGCGGTACGTAGCCGAGGATATAAAACTCGTCCCGCTCGCGCTGAACCTTTTCGAGGCCTCCGAACAAATCGTTGGTGTTGAAAATGGTGAAGCCGCCCGTTCCGCCCGCGAGGATCGCCAGGACCTGCTGATTTGTCGACACTGAGGGAGGAAAAGATGGAATGATGCTCGGCGGCGGCGTACGGGCCGCAAGAGCTGCGGCTTGGGTGGCGTTCCAAATGGGTGCGCTGCCCGTACCGCCCGTGCCTCCTTTGCCGCCGGTGCCCCCTGAGCCGCCACCACCGGTACCACCGCCGCCACCTGTGCCACCACCACCGCCAGGACGTTGCGGCTCAAGCATCCCAGTGACGAAGGACGACAGCACCAATCGACCTCCCCCGTAAGCGTTTGTCTCCTCGGACCGCCGAGCGACCTCGCGCCTGTATTCTTCCCGAGGCTGCAACAGGGAGCTCCCGCCCGGAGGAGTGGCCAATAACGCGCGCGCATCGAGCGCATAGACCGCCACATTTGCTTTATTACAATCGGAAATAGCGTCCCTCAAGTACACCCTGGCTGGGTCACTCATTACGAAGCCCGAAGAAAACATCACAACCATTTTTCGCCCCGGGAAGCTGCTCAGATTCGTGGCCAAAGTGCGCACCGACAGAAGCATGACCCTCTGGCTATACTCCCCGAAGTGGGGCTCATTGCCACTAGGGTTGACCGAAGCAATCTCCATTCCGGTAGCCGCGGCGCGCAGCAGGTCCGCGTCCGCAGTGAAACTCTGCACGGTGCGTAAAGCTCCGCTGAACTCCACCACGGCCATCATCCGGTCAGGCCCTGCGTTGGCATCAATGAATTTTACTGCCGCAGCTTTCGCTTGCATCTGGTCCAGCTTAGACATCGTGGAATTGTCGAAGAACAATATTAAATACCGCTTTTGCTGCTGTGACTGAATGGCAGTATCCGCGCCGAACGAAAAACTTGTCACCTTCTGTTCCTTGTTGTCCTCGTACAATTTGAAATCGTTCTGCGTCAGGTCATGAACGTAATTCCCCTTCTTGTCGGTCACAACCGCATCGACCAAAGCGAGGCGCGACTCCACTTTGACCGCCGGTCCGGGCTGCTGGTCCGTATCTTGCGAAGGCGCTTGAGGCGACGGAGTCTGTCCCGCGAGTTGCGATAGAAATGGGCACAATGCGATTGCGGTGAGTCCGGCAAGCCGGCTCCAGGTTATCCTCCCGTGGATTTTTCTTGTGTTCATTTGCACTCCCATCAACTCGAAATGGCAGTAACTTCTTTGAGTGCGGCGAGCAAGTGCCATCCAAGTTATAAGGCATCAGCAAGGCACTGATACTGGAATAGACGTTCTTGTAAGTTGATAAAGGTACGACGAAATGACGGTGGGTTCTTCGATATAGCAACGGAAGACGCCTGAGCCTTACGCAATAGTCAGTTATCCTAAGCGCTTGGGATATGATAAGCTGTTATTGTGCCCACAGTCCTCAGGTTTGCGGGGCTGCGGGTGGTGATCTATTTCAACGATCACCGCCCCGCTCATGTTCATGTCATTGGGCGAGGGTGTGAGGCGGTATTCGATTTGCACTGTCCGGCTGGGCCGCCAGAGCTTCGCGAGAATTATGGATTTTCGCGGCGCGACATCTCGACGATCGAATCCAATCTGACGCCATTGGTGAGCCTGCTATGCCAGGCTTGGGAGGAAATGCATGGCATCCAATGATCTATTCGAATTGGCGAAGCGGCGCGGGAAAGCGTTGCGGGAATCCACTCCGCGAGCGCTGTCGGCGCGATACGACCGGCGAAGCGGGCGGATTGTGATTCGACTGAGTTCCAATCTGGAGGTCAGCTTTTTGCCGCGCGATGCGCAAGGCCTGGAACACGCTACGCCGGCAAAACTCCAGGACATTGAGGTGACGCCTTCGGGCTTCGGCATTCACTTTCCGAAACTGGATGCGGATCTTTATGTGCCAGCGCTTCTGGAAGGATTTCTAGGGTCGAAGAAATGGATGGCCGCACGGCTAGGGCAGCGCGGTGGCCGGTCGAGGACCGCAGCTAAACGCGCAGCTTCGAAGAGGAACGGAGCGCTAGGCGGAAGGCCGCGAAAAGGGAGAAGCGCGGCCTAGGCGTTCGGGCGTAGAGGGATGCCGCCCTGAAGGGCGGCGCTACAAACGCGTGGAAGCAAAGAGGACAGACAGGAGTGTCGTGCTACCTAGCGGAGATAGCCCCAGTTGTGGAGTTTGTCGGAGTCTTCGACCCAGCGGTCGCCGATGTCTGTGCGGTAGTACATGTTGGCGATCATTATGTTTTTTATGCGGGAATAGACTTGGGCTTGGGCTTGCAACATGGTTTGGCCGGTGCCGATTACGACCAGGACGACTCCGCTGGTGCCGGCGATCAGCCATTGGCCTTTGACTTCTTTTACATCTTCGATGTGGATGCCGTCGAAGTTGGGTTTTTTTAGGACGATGGCGCCGTTCTTTGAGAAGGATTCAAATGTGGGCTCATCATCGAAAGGAAATGGGGGAACAACTATGCGGACGCCGATTTGGAAGCCGCTACGGGTGCGCCATTTGGGCTCGACGCCGGTGGCGAGTTCCCAGAAGAGATCGCTGATGGGCGTCAGCATGCCCTCTTGCTGGATGCTGATCGTGGGATAGCCGAAGCGGCTAGTGAATTCGAGCGGATAGATGCCGTTGTTGTTGACGATGCAGTTCAGGTCAATGTAGCCGACGTAGCCTTCCTCGGCGAGCTTGGGCTCCATTTTAAGGAGAGTTTGATTGAAGAGGCGGTTGGGGTCGCTCCAGAACATGGATGTGCCCATTTCGCCGGTGGGCGGGCCGATGTTCCCTGGGAAAAGTTTCTTGTGCTCGAAATTGATGTTGACCGGATGGATGAATTTTTTACCGTTGAAGAAGGCGCCTACGGCGACTTCGACACCGGTGACGCGGCGCTGGAGTTGGAAGACCTTGATTTCGTCGGAGAAGGCGCGCTTGTAGGCTTCGAGCATTCGAACTACATCGTCGCCGTCTTCTTCTTCGCCGACAAAGAGGCGGCGCTTGACGTTTTGCGCTTCGCCGCTGGGCTTGATGACGTAGCGGTCGGGATTCTTCATCACGAATTCAATGGCGGGATCGAAGGCATCGAAATCCTGATAAGGGATGATGTTGACGCCGGCTTTTTTCAGCTCTTCCTGGCCGAAGGAGCGATCGTCTTCGAGGCGATCGGTATATTCGGTGCCGCCAATGACCGGCTTGCCAGCAGCACGGAGAGCGTGGGCCTTGGCGCCCTGGCCAAGAGTGTCGTCGAAGACGATGATGTCGGCCCACTTGGCGTCGCGCTCCCAGTCTTTGGATTTGGGGACGAAGCCGTCGGCGATGTCGCGCTCCTTTTCGGCTTCGATGTAATAGCGGACGTCGTGACCTTCTTTGAGGACCTGCCAAGCGATGTCACCGATGAGCCCGGAGAGCGAGACAAAGAGAAATTTGCGTTTTTCCATTTAGATGAGTGGCCGGCGGGCCGCAGCTCCTCGGAAATCCCGGAAGCATGGTAGCCGTGGCGAGCCGGGACATTGTTACATTTCGTTGAAAAAAATTGAAGTGGAGACAGAGCGGCGAGGCAACCCACAGGGACCAAAGCGTGCATCACAGGGGGTGGGGGACGCCCAGGAAAGGCCTGCCCTCAGGGGCACATTTCTTGCTCCACCTGGCCTTTCGTTCAGGTTATACTTGGATGTTCCCGCCGGTTGAAGTGTTGAGATGGATAGGTATGAGCTGGGACAGTTTCCAGTGGGCTTAGCCGAAGAATGCGGCGAGGAACCCGACATTCGCAAGAGAGGTGAAGTTTGGGCCGAACTGTAGCTTGTGCAACCTCGAAGTCATGCGTTACCGGGAAAGGTTTAGCGCTCTGTGTTCTGGGGGCGCTATTTTTTCTGGGAGCGACGTCGTCTGACGCCCAGATCTTCAGTAAGAAGAAGAAGGTCAATAAGTCGACGGGCGTCGACAACAACGCACAGCCCGACAAGATTTTGTATGACCGGGCGGTGGACGATATCAAGCACGGCCGGCAAGAGGTAGGCCGGCTGAACATGCAGACGCTCATCAATACGTATCCGGATAGCGAGTATCTGGCGAAGGCGAAGCTGGCGATCGCGGATTCGTATTATAAAGAGGGCGGAACGTCGAACCTGGCGCTGGCGGTTTCCGGCTACAAAGACTTCATCGTGTTCTTCCCTTTCCTGCCGGAAGCGACGTACGCGCAAATGCAAGTGGCCATGACCCACTTTAAACAGATGGACAAGCCGGATCGCGACAGGACCCATGCGCTGGCGGCGGAGGACGAGTTCCAGGTTTTTCTCCAAAAATATCCGAACGACCCGCTGGCACCCCAGGCGGAGCAGCACCTGAGGGAAGTACAGGAAGTGCTGGCGGAGGGCGAATACCGCATCGGCTACTACTATTACGTGAAGGGTGATAAGCGGGCTGCGGCGGCGAGACTGCTGATGGTTTCCAGCAGGTATCCCCTTTATAGCAAGTCGGATCAAGCGCTGTGGATGATGGGAGACATATTCGCGACGAGCGAGCACAAAGAAGTTGCTGCGCTCTATTATGCGAGAATTGTGAAGAATTATCCGTTGTCTGCACTTGCGCCGCAAGCCAAGGACAAGCTGAAGGCAGCTGGCGTACCTGTGCCGCAAGCCGATCCAGCGGCGCTTGCCTGGATGACGGCGGAGCAAAATACGCCGAGACCGCATGTTCCCGTGTATATGAAACCGTTTGATTTGATAAAGAGCGGACCGACTGGAGAATTGCAGGTGGCGGCAACGCACGGAACTCCGCAGATGCAACCGGAGTCCGACTCAATGTCTTCGGCGGACTTGTTGACACCTGGAGGAAAACAGACGGCGGGTGGCGGGGGAGCTGGTACGGCGCTTGTAGGAGTGGTTGTCCCAGGACAAACTGGGACAGCTGGTGCGGCAACGAGCAATTCAGAGAACGTGGCGCCGGCGGGTTCCGATGCCGCGGCAGCACCTGCTGCGACGAGTGATCAGCCAAAGGATGCGGGTACAGTGCTTACGCCTGCAGCAACCGCGCCAGTAGGCTCGAACGCCGCGGCAAGCGATGCAGCCGCCAAGAATCCTCCAGCAGCGGCAGGTGCAGCAGAAACTCCGGCGTCCGGCGATGTCGCACCGGCAGCCGCAGACGCGAAGAGTGATTCGACATCAGACAGTGCGGCGCCGGCAACTGATGCCGCAAAAACTGGCGATGCACAAAGCAGCGACGATTCCAAGAAGGAATCCACCAACAAGAAGAAGAAGGGATTGCGCAAGCTGGTGCCCTGGTAGTCTGCAAGAGTAGAGATAACAGGGATGGGCTTTGGGGGTGCGGCCAAAAGGCTGCACCCCTTGTTTTTTGGCCAAAGGAGGCTCCAGGAGGCGGCGGAAAGGCCATATTCATTTCCGACACACGGGTACCGCTAGGAGATTGACGGCCCATACGGCGGGTGCTCCAATACTGTGGAGTCTTAAAAAGCAGGCGACTGCAGAGCGGTAAAATTTTTAAAGCGACCGCAGAGCGGTCGACATGCAAGACACGGGTGATGCATATCCGGAGGAAGCTTAGTGGCCAGGATCCTCGTAGCCGACGATAACAGCAACATCCAGAAGATGGTGGGGCTTGCCCTGAAAGATCAGGGCATCGATGTCGTTGCCGTGGGCAACGGTGAAGCGGCAGTGCGAAAGATTTCTGATATTCGCCCTGACCTGGTGCTCGCCGATGTATTCATGCCGGTGCGAAACGGATATGAAGTTTGCCAGTACGTGAAATCAGACAGCACGCTTGCGCACATTCCGGTGATATTGCTGGTTGGAGCTTTCGATCCGCTGGACGAACAAGAAGCACAACGAGTTGGCGCGGACGGAGTCTTAAAGAAACCGTTTGTGCCGCCTGATCCGCTGATTTCGATGGTGAAGTCCGCGCTGGCACGCGCGGGCGTTTCGATTGGTGGAGTGGCGCCTCCGCCGCCGGTAAAAGAAGAGCCGATACGCGTGGCGGAAATGCTGACGCCGAGAGCGGTACCGACTCCCCGAGAAATTCCTAGCATCGATGCGGTAGCGGCGGTTCCAGAATTCCCATCGATTGAGAGCGAGCCAGTGCACGAAGAGATGTCAACCGTGCCGGAGCGTGTGAAGATTGACGCGGGATCGCAACCGCTGGCATTCGGAAGCATGCTCGAGTCGCCTGTGACAGAGCAGGAAGAAGATCCGGGAGAAGCAACTACGGCTCGGCCGCAACTGGAGCGTGATTGGAATTCCGGTGACAAAGAAGATGAGGTTGTAGGGGAAGAAGAGGAAGCGGAATCTGGCTCCTGGAGACGCGACGCAGGCGACGCCATGGGAGAAGAGGAAGCAGCCACAGGCGCAGTGAAGGATTGGCGCGAGACGGCATTTTCGGAAGCGCCGGCGCGGAAAATGAGAAACGATTCCTGGGCGCCGCAAAAAGAGATTTCCAGATTTGAAGAAGCCGCGGAAACAGAACAGAGCGTGGGGGCCATGGTAACGGACGCCCCGGTAGCGGAGACCAGGATTGCTGCAGAGCAGCCAGCGGCGGCCTTCACGGAAGATGCGTGGGCAGCCGCGCTGCATCCCAAGAGTGCGGTGGAAGCGGCAACGATGGAAGCGCCAGCGCCTCTGAAAGAAGAAATGCAAGAGGTCGCCCAGGTAGAAATTCCGTCGGCGTTTCAGGCGGAAGTTCCTGCCAGCACGCCGGAAATAGCGAAGCAGACTCCGGAACCGGAGAAGCCTGCGGCGGCAAGTTCGTGGTTTTCTTCCGTGGCCAGTCCCTGGGATACGGAAGCGCAGAAAGCGAGCCGGCTGGCATCCACCTGGGATGTTCCTCCAGCGAGCGCGCCTCCTGCAGAAGCAATTCCCGAGACGGTTTCGCCTTATGTCCATGAAGAGATTTCGAAGGAAGATCCCGCTGCGACGGTGGATGCTCTCACGCCGGTTTTGAGCGAAGAGGTAAAGGCGAGAGTGGAGGCATCGCTGCCAGCGGCGACGGTGGAAGCGATTCGCGAAGAGGCCCAGCATGTTGCTGAAACTGCAACGCAGGAGGCGCCCGCCGTGGATACAACCTCAAAGGCACCTGAGCCCAGCATGGAAGACATGGTAGCCAAGGTGCTCGCCAAGATGAGTCCGGATATGTTGCAGGCGGTCACTCGAGACATCCTTAAGAACGTCGTGGAATCGATGGTTCGCGACGAATTGAACGCGAAGAAGCAGTAGTTCCCTGCCCCTCCTCACTTGAAAAAAACTGCTCTTGTTTGCGGGTAGTGGGTCGAATTTCGGTTATGTAACTTATCGGTACTTACGCATCTCCCCGCAGAATCGTGTCATACTAATCAAAACCAGAGAGGTCAAATCATGACTTTCCATCGCCGGTATCTCCTATCTGCTGCCGTTGTATTTCTTTCCGCATCTGCTGCATTCCCACAGGAATCTGCCTCGCCTCTGAAAGAAGAGAATCTGTACTTCAAGGCTTTATCCGCAAGCATTATCGAAATGGAGAAATCTTGGGGCCACCAGGACAATAGCGACCTCGGTGTCCCTACTGATTATCACCACATGCTCGTGGAACGGGACCTTACAATCACAAAAGACCTGCCCGAACAGTTTGGGGACCATCGAGTCGAGTATCTGGAGACGCAAAATGTGGTCGCTAAATGTAAACAGCTGCGGAAACCATTTGCGATTTTGAAGATTTTTCCAATGAAAAATGAAGGGCCACAGCTAAGAATTACGATTAACGCCTACTGGGCGAGCTACGAAAAGGGGTACCTAAAATTCGGGCTCTCGGATTGGAGCGAAGTTGAATTGAACTATAACTGCGAGAAGCAAAGATTCATCATCTCGAAAGTCAAACTTGGCGGTATCTGACCCAAAGTCCAGATTAACTCGGTTACCGGAGATGTGGATTTGTACCGAGCCAAGGTCCGCACGACTCAATGTCCCCTCGGACAACCTACTTGATCCGCCGGACGAGTTGTCCGAACGGTTTTGAACCGGACGCGCATCTCTGTCAAAAGTGACAGTGTCGCCTCGCGGGGGCTGTCGATACTTTACGTGCGAGAGTCACTCCCAAGTCGTTGGCCAGCGATTCGGCGACATTGGATGTCAGCTTAATCCGCGAATGCCAATGAACGCCCGCGACGGGAAACTCTCTTGGCGCTCACCGTTGTTTACGCCCATTGTGGAAAGGGAGGACAAATGAACAAGAAGAGAATGACAACAGCTCTGGTGCTGAGCGGGTTTCTCTTCGCAGGCGAGGCGTTGATCGCTCGGAATGCCGTAGCCCAGACCCCGCAACCCGCGGCCGGCCGCGAGAACGCATCGTCCGTCGATCAAGAGATCGCCATGCTTAGGTCAGACCTGCGGTCCACGCGAAAGCAAGTTATCGCAGCCAATATGAAGTTGACCGACCCGGAAGCGGAGAAGTTCTGGCCCACCTACGACCAATACGTGACAGAGTTGGTGAAGATTAACGACGCGAAATACGCTCTCATTAAAGAATATCTGCAAAACACAAACATGACAGACGAGCAGGCCGATAGCCTCTCGAAGAGGTGGCTCGCGGTGGATGAATCCGTTCTCCAACTTCGACTCAAATACATCCCCATCTTCCGTAGTGAGCTTTCGGCCAAAGGCACGGCGCAGTTCTTTCAACTCGACCGGCGCGTTCAGATGATGATCGATCTGCAGTTGCTAGGCTCAATTCCGCTCATTGAGCCTTAGCTGCCTGGTTGCCAAAGTTGAAGAAGCCTCCGTCCGCAAGCACCTGATCAAAAGGGATGTACTGGCACGCCCTAAGAGTGGAGATTGGGGATCGCAAACTTTTGCCCTCTACGTCAGGGTAAAACCTGAATTTCAAGTTCTGTCGCGCGCCCACCTTGGATTGAAAATGCACGGACGGGCGTAGTTGCGTATGGCCGAGGCGTGACGATGAAATAGATCGCTTCGGAATAGTGGGCCAGCGCTATGTCTTTAGGCGAAGGCTCGTTCACGTCGAGCCAATGCGGATGCGAGTGGTAGATGCCGAGGAATTCGAGCCGCCGCTTGCGGAGTTCACCCATCAGACGCACAAGCTCCTTGGGCGCAATCACGTAATTCCTGACCGGATCAGCCGCGACGTTCTTCGCAGGGAACGCCTGGGTGATCAGGCCGTCCTGCCCCGCCAGAATTCCGCAGCATTCCCGATGCGGCTGGCGGCGGGCATGCTTCAGGAGTTGCCCGTAGACTTTGCGGCGACTTCGGACGGCGCGCTTCATTCCGCGAGTCTATAAGGAGGCGGAGGGGCATATCAAGCGTGGGGCGCGGAGGGACTGTCTGATGTAAGTCCTGAAGAACGCGGTTGCCGGGGACTAATCTATTCTCGAATCTTGGCCAGAATTGACGGCGCTGGATTTTCTTCCGTATAGTCAAAGATTACTTATTACTGCTTGGAATTACTGAAATCTCGGGTGGGCCAAGGCCCGCCCCTACAATGGCGGAGATGCGTTCCTGATGGCTCGAGAAATTGTCAAAGCTTACGAACCGCAGCAGATAGAGCCGCGCTGGGCGGAATACTGGGTTAAGGAAGAGCTGTTTAAGGCCGATCCCAAGGCTCCGGGACCCGTGTTTTCGATCGTGATTCCACCGCCGAATGTGACTGGATCGCTGCACATCGGGCACATGCTGGAGCATACAGAGATAGATATCCTTACGCGTTGGCACCGAATGCGGGGCTACAACACCTTGTTTCTGCCAGGGACGGACCATGCGGGGATTTCGACGCAGCGCGTAGTGGTGAAACAGCTGATGGATCAGGGGATTGACTACCACACGCTTGGGCGCGAGGAGTTTGAGAAGCGGGTTTGGGCTTGGAAGGAAGAAGCGGGCGGGCAGATCACGCAGCAGATGCGCGGGATCGGGGAGAGCTGCGACTGGTCGAGGGAAAGATTTACGCTGTCGCCGGAAATGTCACGAGTGGTGCGGAAGGTTTTTGTACAGCTTTATAACGAGGGGTTGATTTATCGCGAGACGCGGCTTGTGAACTGGTGCCCGGTGTGTTTGACGGTATTGAGCGACCTGGAGGTCAACCACGAGGATCGGCAAGGGCATTTGTGGCATATCCGCTATCCCGTTGCTGGAACAACGGAATACGTTGTGGTGGCGACGACGCGGCCGGAGACGATGCTCGGCGACACGGCGGTGGCCGTGCATCCCGAGGATGAACGATACGCGGGGCTGATCGGAAAAATGGTTTTGCTGCCGTTGATGAACCGGGAAATTCCGATCGTCGCTGACGCGATGGTGGACCGGGAATTCGGGACGGGGGCTGTGAAGATTACGCCCGCGCACGATCCCAACGATTTTGAATTGGGCAAGCGCCATGGGCTGGCGGAAATTGACGTAATGACCGATGACGGGCACATGAGCGCTGCTGCGGGAGCTTATGCGGGGCTCGATCGGTTCGAAGCGCGCAAAGAGATCGTGGAGGATTTGAAGGCGCTGGGATTGCTGGAAAAAGTGACAGACCACGGGCACGCGATTGGAATTTGCGAGCGGAGCAAGACCATTGTCGAGCCGCGGATTTCGACGCAGTGGTTCTGCAAAATGAAGGGGCTGGCGGAGCCGGCGCTCAAGGCTGTGCGCGAGTACGAGCCGGGAAAAGAAAATACGATTCAGATTGTTCCGGACAACCGGCGGCAGGAATTTCTGAACTGGCTCGACAATATACGCGACTGGACGATTTCGCGGCAGTTGTGGTGGGGGCACCGGATTCCGGCGTGGTACTGCGGGGATTGCGAGCACATTATCGTGGCGGAAGAGGCGCCGGCGAAATGCACGAAATGCGGAAGCGGAAAACTGACGCAGGACCCGGATGTGCTGGACACGTGGTTCAGCTCCGGACTGTGGCCGTTTTCTACATTGGGGTGGCCGGGGAAGACTCCGGATTTTGAAAAATACTATCCGACGAGTTTGTTGATCACGGGTTATGACATTTTGTTTTTCTGGGTGGCGCGGATGGCCATGCTGGGGATCCACTTCACGGGAAAAGTTCCATTTCGCGCGGTGTATTTGCATTCGCTGGTGCGAACGGGCAGCGGCGAGAAGATGTCCAAGTCGAAGGGTACGGGGCTCGACCCGGTGGTTCTGAATCAGCAGTACGGGACGGATGCGATGCGGTTTTGCCTGGCGTCGATGGCGGCGCCGGGGACGGATATTATTTTGTCGGACGACCGGCTGGCGGGCGCGCGGAATTTCGCGAATAAGATTTGGAATGCGGCGCGGTTTTTGTTCATGAATTTGGAGAAGTTTGAGCAGGGAGGAACCGGGATCGAGGAATTGGCATCGCCTGAGGTACGCGCAGGGGGGCCGTATAAGTTCGAGGGAAGTGTGCCGCTGGTGGATCAGTGGCTGTATTCGCGACTGACGATCACGATTGAGACGGTAAACGAAGCGCTTAGGAACTATCGATTCCATGAAGCCGCGCAAAACGTATATCAATTTTTCTGGGGCGACTTCTGCGACTGGTATATCGAGTGGGTCAAGCCGGAACTCCTGAACGCAAACCGTGAACGAGCCGTTGTGGCTTGGAAGAATTTGTTTGCTGCATTCAGCGATGCCTTGCGCCTGCTGCACCCGTTCATGCCATTTTTGACCGAGGAATTGTGGCACCAGTTGCCGCAAGCCGCGGGCGCGAAGTCGATTGCGCTGGACACATTTCCTACGGCACGAGAAGAGTGGACGCAAGGGAGGATTGTGGACGCGGTGGAAATCTTCTCGCTGGTACAAGACGTTATCACCCGCTTGCGAGACATGCGTGCGGAACAGAAGCTTAGCCCGAAGCAGAGAGTGTCCGCTAACTTTTGGAGTACGGCTGAATTAGTTCGCAAGAGGATAGCAGCCGAGTCTGATGCCATAGTCCGACTGGCTTTTCTAAGTGAATTCCGTATCTCCGACCACCCGTTGGATCATTCGGGGGGAACGTTACGTTCTGCAGCACAATTTGATCTGTGGCTCGCACGTCCGTCAGCTCCGCCGACCAACCTGCGTACGGTAGTTGTAGGGATTGATCCGGAGGTAGCTCGACTAAAAAAAGAAATTGAAGGTCTACAAAAGGCAGTTTCGTCGAAGGAATCGCAATTAGCAAATGAAACGTTTCGGAGCAGGGCGCCGGAAAAGATTATCAAGGGGCTGGAAGAAACGCTGGCGACGCAGCGGATTGAGTTGAAGAAATTGGAAGATCGGCTGGCGCAGCTCTTGCAGTGAGCTGCGCTACGCTTGTTGATTGCGTTGCGGAAACGTAAGCTTAGGCGGCGCGTGATGCGCAGTGCGACTTCGATGGCTCAAGAGACACTTCCGGGAACAACTGATAAGCGGCTGGCGGCGTTGCTCACCTTGCTGGCGGAGAACGCGACTATTGTGATTAGTGGGGCGCGGATCGCGCGAGAGATTGGTGTGTCGCGATCGATGGTGTGGCAGTGGGTGCGGCAATTGCGCGGGCTTGGCGTGCGCGTAAAGGGAAAAGCAGGCGAAGGATATTTTCTGGAGCGCGTGCCGGACATTTTGACTCCCGACATGCTCCGGCAGCGATTGAAAGGCAGCATTTTCGGCAAACACGTCTATCATTTTTTTAAGACGGATTCGACCAATCGTGTGGCGCTCGAACTGGGACACGCTGGCGAGGCGGAAGGTGCAGTCGTTCTGGCGGAAGAACAGACGGCTGGCAAAGGGCGCGCGGGACGTGCGTGGCAGTCGGACCGCGCGGCAGGAATTTATGTGACGCTGCTGCTGCGGCCGCGGCTTGCGCCGGTGCAAGCACCGCTTTTGACGATGATGGCGGGGCTTTCGGCGCGCGCGGCGATCGAGGCGACGACGGGGCTTGCGGCGGATTTGAAGTGGCCGAATGACTTGATGGTGGGCGGAAAGAAAGTGGGCGGGATTCTGACGGAGATGCATGCTGAACCTTCGCAAGTGCGATTCGTGATTGTGGGAATCGGCTTGAACGTGAATCAGGAGAAGTTCGCGGGAGATTTGGGCACGACGGCGACATCGCTCCGGCTAGAGACGGGCAAACAGGTTTCGAGGCTGGAATTGCTGGTGCGGTTGCTGCGCGAATTCGAGAACGACTACAATCGTTTTGTCCGCGAAGGCCCGGCCGGAGTGACGCAGAAATTTGAAGCAGTCTCGAGTTATGCGCAGGGGAAACGCGTGCGGGTTACGAACGGGGCGGCTAGTTTTACAGGGACGACGGCTGGACTCGGACCGGAGGGATTGCTGCTGGTGAAGCGCGACGACGGGCAGGTGGTGACGGTGATTTCGGGAGACGTGACGGAGGCGCGTTAGATGCTGCTGACGATTGATGTGGGGAATACGAACACGGTGCTGGGCGTTTTCCGTGGCGAAGAATTGATTGCCAATTGGCGGCTGACGACGGCGCGGCAGCAGACGATTGATGAATACGGAGTGCTGACGCGAAATTTGTTTACGATCGCTGAGTTGGACAGGGAGTCGATCAGCGGCGTGATCATCAGTTCCGTTGTGCCGCCTGTGAATTGGACGCTGGCCGAGATGTCGCGCATTTATTTTGGGCAGAAAGCATTGTTCGTGGAAGCCGGCGTGAAAACGGGGATGGCCGTGCTGGTGGATAATCCGCTGGAAGTGGGCGCGGACCGGATCGTGAACGGCGTGGCGGCGTTCCACAAGTACGGCGGGCCGTGCATCGTGGTGGATTTTGGAACGGCGATTACATTTGATGCGATTTCGGCGCGCGGAGAATACCTTGGCGGAGTGATTGCGCCGGGGCTGGGGATTGCTTCGGAAGCGTTATTTGCGCGGGCGGCGAGATTGCCTCGCGTTGAGATTAAGGATCCGGGAAAAGTGATTGGCACGAATACGGTCACGCATATGCAGGCTGGACTTTATTACGGCGCGGTGGACATGGTGGACGGGATGCTCACACGGATGAAGGCGGAGATGGGTGGCGATGTAAAAGTGGTTGCGACCGGCGGGCAGGCGAGATTGGTAGCGAAAGGTTCGAAACAGATTCAGGATACGGATGAATTTCTGACGTTGACCGGGTTGCGGCTGATCTGGGATAAGAATCAGCCCGTCGAGGCAGGAAAAGGAGTCGCGGTGGATCGTGGCCCGCGAACTGCTGCAGCAGGGCCAGCCCCGGTAAAGAAAGCGCTGCGATAGTTAGGCGCAGGCGCTTAGTCGCGTTACTCTTTTAGTGCGCGCCTGTATTTGATGCTCCGCTTCGCGATGGCGAATCCCATGGATGGCTGGAACTACTTCAACTACTTCACGGAAATCGAAAATTATTTCTGGAAGAAACGCGGGGCACATTTGCTGGTGTCGCCGTTGGACTGGGCGATCATGGAAACGTGGCAGAAGGCCGGTGTCCCGCTGGACGCTGTGTTGAAGGGGATCGACCATGCGTTTGAGAGTTATCAACGTTCGCGGCGTGGCGCGGGAAAACCGCTGAAGAGTCTGGCGTATTGTACGGACGCGGTACTGGAAGCGGCGCAAGAACAATTGGAAGCCGCTGCAGGGCGTACGCCGAAAAATGGAAATGCCGCAGCGAAGGACCCATTTTCGCGAAAGGAATTGAAGGAGTACTTTGCGAAGAATGCAGCGCGGATTGTTGGTGCGACGGGCAACATGGGATCGGTTAGCGCTGAATGCCTCGGGCGTTTGCGCGACGTCGGCGAGTCACTCGGCGAAATGGCGCCGCTGCTCGATACGCCGGGCCCGCTGGACTTGGAGGATTTGGAGAGGCGGCTGACGATTTTGGACGACAAGTTGATGGCGCTGTTGGTAAGCGTTGCGAACGAAGAGACGATGTTGAAGATCCGTCGCGAGATGGACGGGCAGCTTGCCGCGTACCGGCGCAAGATGAAGGCGGAGCAGATTGCCTTGGTCGAAAAACAATATTTGCAAAAGCGGCTTCTTGAAGAATTCAAGCTGCCGCGGCTGAGTTTGTACTACTTTTCCTGAAGCGCGCTTTCCGGAAGCAATTATCTTTTCTTTCCACGCGAAAAATCGCAGAATGGGACCTTACAGATATGTCAGACGAGTTACGATTATCGATTGAGAAGCTAGTGTATGGCGGCGACGGGCTGGGGCACGCCGACGGGAACACGATTTTTGTGCCGTACGTATTGCCAGGAGAAGAAGTACGCGCGGCTGAGAAGTCGAAGAAGAAAAAAGTGATCTGGACAAAATTGCTGGAGGTGACAGCGGCGTCGAAGGAGCGCACAGCAGCGCCGTGCCCACATTTCCAGACATGCGGGGGCTGCCATTACCAACACATCGCCGTAAGCGAGCAAGTGCGGCTGAAGAAAGATATTTTGCGCGAGACGCTTTCCCGGCTGGGCGGCATTTCCTGGGACGGTGCAATTCAGGAGCACACCGCGGAGCCTTACGCTTACAGGAATCGCGCGCAGTGGACGGTGAAGAGCGGGATGCCGCGGGCGTTGGGATATTTTTTGCCGGAGAGTTCTTTCATTGTGCCGATCGACCAGTGTCCGGTCCTTTCGCCGCGGCTGGCGCAGACGTTTGGAAAATTGCAAGAAATGGCGCGGTCAGGCGCATTGCCCGTCGGAATCCTCGAGATTGAAGCGTTTGCGGATTCGGCGGACGAGAAGATTGCGCTGAACGTTGCATTCGAAAGGTTTCCGAAACCTGCGGCGGAACTCGCTGCTGTTCTGCGCGCAGCGATACCGGAAGTGGACAGTTTGCTTCTGCTCGATCAGAAGAAAGACAAGTTTGAATTGACGGGCCCGGGATACTTGATTCATGAAGCTGGCGGATTCAAGTTTCGCGTAAGCCATTTGTCATTTTTTCAGGTGAACCGCTTTTTGATCGAGGATCTGTTGAAGGCGGTCACAGCGGGCGCAAAGGGCAAGATGGCGTTGGATATGTATTCCGGTGTCGGATTCTTTACGCTACCGCTTGCGCGGGCGTTTGAAAAAGTCGTAGGCGTGGACGCTAACCTTGCAGCCACACGCGATCTTTATGCAAACGCGGAAGCAGCAGGAGTCTCGGTCACCACGCACAACGAACACGCTGAAGATTTTCTGAAGAAAACCCAGGAGCGGCCGGAGTTCATCGTGCTGGATCCTCCGCGAGCGGGATTGGGAGCGGAGACTTCGGCGCTTCTTGCGGAGCTGGGAGCCGCGGAAATCGTATACCTTTCCTGCGATCCATCAACCCTGGCGAGGGATTTGGCAGTGCTCACAAACTCGCCGCGGAAGCCGAAGGAAATTTCTGGGCCGAGCGTGCGGTATGAAATAAGTGAAATGCATCTGTTCGATCTTTTTCCGCAGACGTATCACATCGAAGCGCTCGTGAGGTTGCGAAGAGTTCCATGAGGCTGCCGGCCGTAGCCATCGCCGCGTTATTTGCTTGCGGCGTTGTGCTCGGCCAGACTTCGTGGTTCGCTGAACGAGTTTGTTCGCACGTTTATCTAACGTTCGGCTTTGCTTCCGTGAGCCTGCTGATTTGCGCGGGCCTAGTCTTGGCCAAAACCGGACGGCTCTTCCCTGCTGCGACTCTTTCCAATTTGAGCTGGATCCTTCTCGGCGCGTTGGGTGCAGGCATCGCGAATCAGCCACGGCCTGAGGACTATATTTTGTCGGTCGTTGAAGCGGGGCGCGTGGAATTGAAGACGCCACTGCGGTGGCACGGGCGTCTGCGAGACGAACCGGCACGATTGCCTTGGGGCTACGGTTACGAGGTCGGATTGACCGGAGTGGAGTACGAAGGCTCGCTTGTGCCTGCGCGGGGCGGTTTGCGCGTCAGCTTTTCAGAGAGTCCGGGCCAGACGGCGGTGCCGGACGTTCATGCGGGAGACGAGATCGTAGTCGCGACGCAAGCCAAGCGACCGCAGGTTTTCAGGGATGAAGGCGCGTTTGACCGGCGCGCGTATTTGGCTCAACAAAATATTGACCTGGTCGCGACGTTACGCGCTCCGGAACTCATGGAACGGACAGCAACCTCTCGAACGACCGCCGCAACACTTTTGGCGCGCGCTCGACGCAGATTGCGAGATGAGATCGACGAGCTTTTCGCGAACACACCGCAAGTTGGCGGAGTTTTGCGAGCCATGCTTTTGGGCGACCGGAGCTTCGTGGAACGTTCGGAGTCCACTGATTTTCAGAAAACCGGTGTTTTTCATTTGCTGGTTGTGGCCGGTCTGCACGTTGGTGCGCTGGCAGTATTTCTCTTTTGGATGGGACGTGTGCTAAGGCTCACGCCGTTCTGGACAGCTTTGGCGACGCTCACTCTGTTATTTGTCTATGTGGCCGTGGTGGAACAGCGGCCGCCGGTGATTCGTGCTGCCTTGATGACGGCAATTGTGGTGATTGGCAGATTATTTTTTCGACGTCTGGACTTGCTGAACTCCGCGGGAATAGCCGCACTGATTCTGTTGATTGCAAACCCGCTGGCGGTTCGCGATTCAAGCTTTCAACTTACATTTCTGGCGATCGGTTGCATCGCGGGGCTTGCTGCGCCTTGGCTTGCGAAGACAGTTCAACCCTACGTCGCGGCGCTCCGAGGGTGGCGCGACGTCACTCGCGATGCGTCGCACGAGCCGCTGGCGGCACAATTTCGGATTGACTTGCGAGCGGTCGAGCGATGGCTTTCCTCGCGTGTGCCAGCTCGTTTTGGCAACGCCCCGGGAAACGTGCTGGCACGCGGAATCGGCGTTTCCCTTCGCGTATGCGAACTGCTAGTGATAACGCTGGCATTGCAAATCGGAATGCTGCCGCTAATGGCGCGAGACTTCCATCGCGTCACGCTGAGCGCGCCGCTGGTCAATCTGGCGGCCGTGCCTCTGACCGGGATTGTAGTACCACTGGGATTTCTCACACTGGGCTGCGGACTCATTTCACATGCTCTTGGAAAACTACTTGCGGCGCCGCTGACATGGGTGACGATGCTGCTCGTGCACATCGTTCAATGGTTTGCGCAATTTCCCCGATGGAGTTACCGCATTCCCGGGCCACCCACATGGTTGGTTGTAGTGTTTCTTTTAGCGGGCGTACTCCTGGCAGCGACGGCACGCATAGCCTACTCTTGGCGCAGACCTGCGTCTCGCTGCGTGGCAGGAGTTTTTGTATTAAGTGCTTTCACGATCGCCCTATTTCCTTTTGCGCCGCGGCGGTCGGCGGGAAAGTTGGAATTGACCGTTTTGGATGTGGGCCAGGGAGATTCGTTGTTGGTCGTCTCTCCTCATGGCAGAACGCTTTTGATTGATGGAGGCGGAGCCTTCGGCGGATTCCCGGGTCGTGAGGAACACAATGGCATCGGCCCTGGAGAAGAAGCCGTGTCGCCCTACTTGTGGTCGCGTGGCTTTCAGAAATTGGATGTCGTGGCGCTGACGCACGCTCATCAAGATCACATCGGCGGGCTGACGGCGATCCTCGAAAACTTTCGCGTCGGAACGCTGTGGATTGGGCGAGAGGTCGAGTCGGGCGCGCTTGCAAACCTGGAAAAGCTGGCGCGTGAACAGAAAATCTCAATCGTGCACGAAGCGCGCGGAAGCGCATTTGCGTGGGACGAAGTCGAGTCACAATTCCTTTGGCCGGAGATCGCTGCTAAAGAAGTTGGGCCTGCGCCAAAGAACAATGATTCGCTGGTGCTACGGCTGAAATACGGAGACCGCAGCATAATGCTGCCGGGGGATGCAGAAAAACAGGCCGAGGGTTCCATACTCTCGGATAACGATGACGCAACATTGCGAGCCGATGTGCTGAAGGTCGGTCACCACGGCAGCAAGAACTCGACGACGCTGCGTTTCCTCGCAGCTGTGCACCCGCGCGTCGCCGTGATCAGCGCGGGAGAAGATAATCCTTACGGGCATCCCAGCCCTGAGTTGCTCGAACGGCTTTCCGCCGCGGAGATACGCATTCTGCGGACGGACCGCGATGGGGCGGTGCATGTGTTGACAGACGGGAAGCAGCTCGAGATCAGCTGCTTCGTCGCGTGTCCCGAGAAAACCGTGGGAGTCGCCTCAGCGCAGCCGCAACCACCAGATCAACAGAAGTACCCCGAGCAATAGCAGGAATCCGATAGACGCTTGGTATTCGTGATTTTTTTTGTATTGTGCAAAAGAAAATGAACCAGCGCCCGCGAAAGAAAGCTTCGCAGGAGAAAGCCGCGGAAAAAACAACGGCACGGCGCGGGCGTACTCATCAAATGAGGCTCCGTGATACTGACGAAGCTCCGCTTCTTCCCGGCGCATGACGATAGAATAGAACAACGCGAAATAAGCGCAGAGAATCACAGCTGACGCCCACGAGTGCGCTGCAACAGCGGCTCCGAGAGTGAGAATGGCGCTGCCAAGATAGAGCGGATTGCGCGTGTAAGCATAAGGGCCGGTAACCGTGAGAACTTCCTGCTTGTGAAGATGGCCAGCGGCGCGCGCGCGTATGAACAAACCGAGCAAACCCAGAGGCGCTCCCCAAAGGAGGCTTCGGGGAGTTGGCCGAGCGAACCACAAAACGAGAATGGCGCACGGGTAGCTGAGGCGGACACGCCAGCGGGAAAAGAAAGCGCCGACGGAACTCATGCCGAGATTCCGAGCCGGCGGCGGACCGCATCGAACACTTCGTTCACTTGAATTTGCAACATGAAAGGATCGGTCTGATCTATGCGGCTGTGCGTCCTGATCGCGCCAGGCGCGCGCAAAACGATGTCGCCTGTACGGTAAGGGCCGTTCCGAGCAGGGTCGGTGGGGCCGAAAAGAGCGACGGCTGGCGTGCCGAGCGCGATCGCAAGATGCAGCGGGCCGGTATCGCCGCCGACGATGCACGCCGCGTTGCGCAAGAGAGCCATCAGTGGGCCAAGCGGGCCATTATAAGGTACAGGGTCGGCATCGCCGCTACATTCTCGGACAGCAAGCGCGAGGTCGTCTTCGCCGGGACCGAAATTCACCACGCAACGGAGGCCGAGAGAGTCTCGAATCATTTTGCTAAGATGGCCGAAGCGTTCCGGAGGCCAGCACTTCGAGCGCCAGCCGCCGCCGGGACTTAGCACGACGTAGCGCTCCAGTCCGAGGTTTTGCAAATAGTCGCGAATGCCGGAGTCATCTATTTCTGCAACTTGCAACGCAAAGGGTGCGACGGGATTGCGCGATCCAGCGCGGAGAGATAACTCTCCGTTTTGATCCGCGATGTGGATCGTCGTGCAGCGAACGCGATCGGTATAAAGGATCGGAACGCCAAACTCGCGAATCGTCTCCGAAGAAAAACCGATTCTGCGTTTGATCCCGCCGAAAAAAGCGAGCGCGGCGGACTTCCAGAGGCCTTGATAATCGATCGCGACATCCCAGTGAGCGGCTCGCAGAGCTTCGATGATCTTGCGCAGCGAAGGGATGGAGCGGGTTTCGGTGGCCCAGACTTGCGTGGCCAGACCGCTGCTCTCGACCAAAAGTTTCCATCGTGGGTGCGTGAGCCATACGATTTCTGCGCCGGGAAAAGTTTCACGCAACGCAGAAACAGCTGGAAAAGTGTGCACGATATCGCCGAGAGAGCCGAGGCGCAGAACCAGGAAGCGGGGTTCAGGCATGCGGCGCCTTGCGGACGGATTCAAGGAGATCGCGCGTGGAATGGTCTTTGGGGTCGCCGACGATGGCAACTCGGATACCGAGGCGTGCAGCGGTGGCGCGCTCTGGCACAGTCTCCGCAGTGTAGTCGGTTCCTTTGGCGTGAACGTCCGGGCGGAGATCTTCAAGTAGAGACTCGACGCTCGGTTCGCTAAAAAGAACCACGTAATCGACGGCCCGAAGCGAAGCCACAAGGAGAGCACGAGCCCGCTCATCAAGTATGGGACGGCCGGGACCTTTCAGCGCGCAGACGCTCGAGTCAGCATTGACGCCGACGACGAGGATGTCTCCTTCGTGCCGCGCACCTTCTAGATAACGGACATGCCCTACGTGCAGCGTATCAAAGCATCCGTTGGCAAAAACGATTCGCTGGGCGCGCTGCTTATGTTCAGCTAATTTGGCGCGGAGCCATTCCCGAGTGACAACCTTGGATGCGGCGTTGCGCATGAGTCAGGAAGCGGCCCCGCCGGCTTGTTGGCGCAGTGCGGTGAGAAGCTCATCGCGCGTGACGGTGGCGGTGCCGCGCTTCATGACGACTAGACCGCCGGCAATGTTGGCGATGTGCGCAGCTTCAAGGGGAGAAGCTCCGCAGGCGAGCGCAACCGTATACGCGGCTAGGACCGTGTCGCCAGCACCGGTGACGTCGACAGCCTGGTCGCTTCCATAGACAGATATTTGCGTCAGGCGGTCTTCGGGTTCGAAGAGTGCCATGCCATCGCGCCCGCGCGTGACTAGAAGAGATTGCAGCTTCATTTCGGCGAGAGTTGCCGCGCCGCATCGCGTCAGTTCGGAAATATCCCGGCCGATGGCAGCGTGATGAAGTGCTTCCAGCTCTGCTTCGTTGGGAGTCGCTGAAGTGATGCCAGCCTTGGCGTATTCGTGAAGGTTGTGCCGCGCGTCGAGAGTGATTGGCGGTGCTTTCTTGTGTTTCGAAATTGCTTGGCGGATCAGTGCGGGCGCAGCGACTCCAAAGCCGTAATCGGAAACAGCCAGCGCGTGCGCAGAACGAAGCTTTGCTTGCAACTTCAGCTGAAGCTTTTTGTGTACGGCTTCCGGAAGCGGCGATTGCGGTTCGCGGTCCACGCGGAGAACTTGCTGGCCGACGGTGTGAGCCCAGCCAGCGAGGAAGCGCGTCTTGGTGGGAGTCGTCCAACCTTTGACGCGAGCGATGCCAGACACGTCGACGCATTTACTTCGGAAATAAGCGACGAGCGCTTCTCCGGCAGGATCGTCTCCGACGGCGCTAATTGGGAAGACGCGTGCGCCTAGGGCAGCAAAATTGTTAGCGGCGTTGGCCCCGCCACCGGGGGCAAAATGCGTTTCGCGATGGCGAAGGATCAGGACGGGCGCTTCGCGCGAGACGCGGGAAATCTCGCCAAACTGATATTCGTCCGCGACAAAATCGCCAAAGAGAACGACGGTCTTCGAGGAAAACTGGTCTACATAGTCCGCAAGGGCGAGGAGATCGACGGATGATGATGGCGCGGTCTGTTTTGGAGAGCGCTTCATTTCGTTGGCCTCAAAATCCAGTGAACGGCGTCCGAAAGGTCTGCAGCCACAAAATCAGGCTGAATCGGCCACTTTGCAGCGTTCCAGAGATACTCACCTTCGCCATACCCCGTGCGCACCAGAATACTGCGGGCTCCTGCGCGATAGGCAAGCGCGACGTCGCCGTGACGATCTCCCACGACGAAGGAGCGATGCAGATCGATGGAATGCTCGCGGGCCGCACGTTCCAGCATTCCGGGGTTAGGCTTACGACACTTACAGCCATCGGCCGTAGCGTGCGGGCAATAGTATATGGCGTCAAGACGAGCTCCGGCAGCCTCTAATTGCTGGGTCATGAGTTCGTGAACCGAATGTACAAGCGACTCTGGAAAGTAACCTCTGCCTATGCCGGACTGATTTGTCACGACAATCACAGGCAGACCAGCCTCGTTTAAGCGGCGAATCGAATCCGCGACACGCGGCAAGATACGAAATCGGCTGACATGATTCAAGTAGCCGACCTCTTCGCAAATGGTGCCGTCGCGATCGAGAAAAACTGCGGGCCGGAGTGCGCTGGTTTCAGGCAGGACGTACCTCCATCGACGAAATCCACTGCCGCGCGGCCGCCTCGACAGCTTCGGGCGTCACGCGAGTCATGCAACGGTGATCCGTCGGGCAGCGCCGCAGGAAGCACGGGCTGCAGTATGGTTTTTCCTGAACGATGCTGCAGCGCGGCGTGACCGGCGCAGTTCCAAATGGATCGGTTGGCCCGAAGACAGCAACGACAGGGAGACTCACTGCGGCCGCGACGTGCATTGCGCCGGAATCGTTCCCAATGAACAGATGGCACTGCGATAGAAGCGGCGGCAGATCGTTGATAGAAGTTTTTCCAGTGAGATCGATCGGCGGATGATTCATGCCTGCAGCAATCGCCGACGAGACGGCGGATTCAGCGGAAGTGCCGAAGAGAATCACATCGGCCTGCGTTTGCATCTGAAGCCGATTCGCCAGTTCCGCAAAGCGATCCGGCGGCCAGCATTTCGCCGAGCCATAGGATGCCCCTGCGCCAATGGCGATTCGAAAGCTATCGCGTCTAACGCCGGCGGAAAGAAGAAACTCCTCGGCGCGCTCGCGATTCTCTGCGGGAACGTTGAGCTTGATGAAAGATTCTTCTGGCAAAGAGTCCAGCCAGCCAGATCGTCGAAGGAGTTCGAGATAGTAGTACTGTTCGTGTGCTGAGATTTCGCCGGGCTTGGGAACGGGCACGGCTTTCGTAAGCAGCACGCTGCGGCCATCGCGCGCGTAACCGATGCGTTCCGGAATTCCCGCGCGCCAGGCAATCCATGCCGCCTCAAAGGCATTCTGAAACAACAGCGCCACGTCATACTTTTGCGCGCGGAGCTCGCCCACGATGTCGCGTTTATTTTCCACAAACATCGTGTTGTCGCAAACCTCCTGATTCTCGTAAATGGCCGCAACGTAGGGCCGCGCAAGGATGGTTATCTCAGCATTCGGAAAACGCGTGCGCACGGCGCGCAATGCAGGCAGAGCCATGATGGCATCGCCGACCCAGTTCGTGGCGCGAATCAAGATTTTCACGCCGAAGCTCCGCGCGGCAGCTGAAGCTTCCGTTCTAAAACGGCGATAAATTCACTTTCCGCCGTCATTGCGAAATCGATCACTGCAACGAAGATGGGAATCGTCGGGCTCGTTCCTTTACCGAGATTTTCCGCGTCTTTTTCCGTGGTCAGAAATGTTATTGCGCCTGCTCTCTGAGCTGCCTTTTCCAGTCGCCGGAGATCATCCGCTGTGTATCGATGATGATCCCGAAATATGCTTTCTCCCGCGACCGGAACTTCCCAGCGGCTCAGATCGTCAAAGAATGCCTGAGGGTTGCCTATACCACAGAAAGCGAAGAACGGACCGTGGCCGATCTCGCTCAAAGGATGAATGGAAGAGTCTGAGCCGTAGCGACGAAATCCTAATAACCGTGTCTGTGCGTAAAAAATGGAAGATTCGTGAGCGTCGCCTGCTGCAATGTCAGGCCGCTTGGTCTTGCGCGTCACAACAAGGATGTCAGCGCGGCGGCAGGCGGAACTGTGCTCGCGCAACACTCCCGAGGGAAGAAGCCACTGGTCTTTCAGTTTGCGTGAGCCGTCGATCATCACAATGTCGAGATCGCGCGCAAGTGGGAGATGTTGAAAGCCATCGTCCAGTAGAAAAACGTCGATTTGTACTCGCTGTTCGATGCGATGACCTTCGGCATAGCGATCTTTGCCGACACCAATCGTAACCCGGTCCTGCAGGCGATGTTTCATTAGCTCGATTTCGTCGCTTGTACCGCCAGTACCGCGATAGCCTCGGCTCAGAATTGCGACGCGCTTCCCTTCCGCGAGAAATTTTTCCGCGAGCCACAAAACCATGGGCGTCTTACCGGTGCCACCCACAGTCAAGTTGCCGACGCTAATCACTTTGGCGCGCAGATGCTTTTGCTTTAACCAGCCCTTCGCATAGAGCCAAGCGCGCAGTCGAACGTAGCCGCCATACACAACAGAAAGCGGCCAGAGCACGATTCGCGCCAGCAGCGGAAGATTCATCCATTCTCTCGCCCAACGCCTTCGAGGTGCCGGGCAATTTCCGCGATGGCGCGATCGGTAGCGCCGCGGCTACTTTCCACAAGATTGCGAGCGGTCTCGCCCATGCGCGCGGCGCGCTCGGGATCGCGCAGGAACTCAATCCACGCAACGCCCGCATCCTCAGGGCTCTCCACCTGAACCGCCGCTTCCGCGGCGACGAATCGCTGTGCAATTTCCGCGAAGTTCTCCATCGACGGACCAAACACAGGAATTTTTCCAAACGCCGCCGGCTCCAGGATGTTGTGCCCGCCGCTTTCCACAAGCGAGCCGCCAACGAAAGCACCGTCAGCGACGCGGTAGAGCGACGCGAGTTCACCGATGCTGTCGAGCAAAATGACGGTCACATCATCGGCGATAGCAAACTCGGCGATTGCCGCTCCATTTTGCGAAGGCCCGGGAACTGGTAGCTGTGAGCGGCGAATAAATTTGCGGTGAGAATCCTCGATGAATTGGGCGGCGGATTCAAAGCACTCCGGCTTGCGCGGCGCCAGTACCAAAAGCGCCTTGCGGTGTTCGCCTTGCAAAGTTCCGAAAGCGATCAACGCAAGAGGTTCCTCGGTCGCAACCACGCTGCCAGCCACAATAATGGGCGAGCGTCCACTGCGCCTCGCCTCCGTTGCAAGCCAATCGGAGATCGGGGTGACCGCGGGGAGCTCCAAGTCGTATTTTAAATTGCCGCTGACTTGCACGCGGTCCGCAGGCGCACCCAGGGCGCGAATTCGCTCGGCGTCCTTTTCGCTCTGCATAAGAAAAGCAGAGGCATTTGAAAGCGCACTCCGGTAAAACGGCCGAAGAAAAAATCCCGCAATGCCGAGGAACTTTTGATAGCGAGAGAAAGAACGGTCCGAAATCCGCCCGCTCACAAAAACGACGGGAACGTTGGCTCGACCTGCTTCTCGCAAAAAGTTAGGCCAGATCTCCGTCTCCAAAATAACGACAATTGAAGGGCGTACCGCGCGCAAAACGCGGCGAACGCAGAACACCCAATCCAAAGGAAAATAGAAAATGGCGTCTGCAAAGGGCATTCGTTCACGAGCCAGCGCCTGGCCGGTCAAAGTAGTCGTAGAGATGACGAGCGGCCGGTCCGGATACGCCTTCTTCAATCGCCGGGCGAGCGCAACGCCAGAGAGCGATTCGCCGACCGACACCGCATGCATCCAGATAGCACCAGGACGTTTCTCAGGCAGTTTGCTCAGCGTCGGAAACGAAAAACCGAGCCGTTGCCCAAGGTTTGAAAAATATTTGCCGTGGCGCAATCCCTGCACAATCCAGTAGGGTGTGAGCAGCAGGGCGGCGAAGCCCATCAGCAGGCTGTAGATCAAATGCACTAAACGTGGCTCCGGTCTCTCTTACGCACCGCTGCGAGCAAGCGGCACGCCGTGCGGGCAACCTTGCACTTCCCCCAGGAATCGAAGGCGTCGAGATGAGAAAGGACTATTATAACCCGATGCGAAACCTAGCCATTATAGTTCCCTTTCTTGCCGCCGCACTTTTTTCTGCCGGCTCAACCGCCCAGCAGCCGCAAACCACGATGAAAGCGGCCGCCATCGAATCGCACGAGGGCGTGACCATTTCTGCCCAGCCCTGGGTGGACGCAGCCAATTACAAAGCGAAGTTTCCCAAGAAGTCTCCATTTGGCGCGGGCGTCGTGGGCATCGACACCATCATCCGCAATGATTCCGACGAGAGCATGAAGGTTGATCTCGATGAAATCCGTTTGAATGTCACGGTCTCCGAGGATAATCGCCAAGCACTGGAATCTCTCAGGCCCGACGACGTGGCCGACGTAGTGACCGGCGCAAAGATAAAAGATCCCACGGCATCGCACAGGTCACCGATTCCGATACCAACGGGGCAAAAGGTCGGTCGCGACAAGCATTGGGTGGAAATACAAAAGGCCGCAGCCGATGCCGGGATTACCAGCAGCATCGTTGCACCCCATCATTCCGTGCAAGGCTTACTTTACTTCGATTTGCAGGGCCAGATCGATCTTCTTAAAACGGCGCATCTCTATATCCCGGATGTTCGGTCGCTCGAGAAGAATCACCCGCTGATGTATTTCGAAATTGACCTCAGCCGGTAAATTAATTTCTGGATGCTATCTGCGCTTGCTTGCAGAGCATTTTCTCTCGAATGCTGGAGAAAAAACCGGTAATTTGCGCGCGTACGTTCCGTCAGCTACCATCACTAGGCAGAATATCTTCGACCACAGCAGGTAAATGTTGAATCTCCTCAACGAACTAAATCCGGAACAGCGCCTCGCGGCAGAAACAGTAGAAGGTCCCGTGCTGATTCTTGCCGGAGCCGGAACGGGCAAGACGCGCGCCATCACGTTTCGCATGGCCAATTTGATTTCCAAGAACGTGCCGGCTGACGCGATTCTAGCAGTCACTTTCACGAACAAGGCCGCGGAGGAGATGCGCACGCGCGTGTCCGATCTGCTGCTTCGCGCTGGAGTGCCTCCCGCGCAGCCGTGGCTTTCGACGTTTCATTCCCTGTGCGCACGCCTTCTGCGGCGGGAAGCGCCGAACGCCGGCTTGCCGCGAGATTTTGCGATTTACGACGACGACGACCAACTCGCCGCGGTGAAGCTTGCCATGAGCAAACTGGCCATTGATGACGACAGCCTTACGCCGCGGAATATCCTCAGCCGCATCAGCTACGCGAAAAATCACGCGCAATCTCCGGAGATGTTGCGCGGCGAGGCCATCAGCCAAGACGGCCGCCGCGTTGCTGATGTGTTTTCGGCCTACGAAACGCTGCTGCATCAAAGCAATGCGCTCGATTTTGATGATCTACTACTGCGTTCGGTGCGCCTGCTTAGAGAAGCGCCGGCGGTCCGCGAAAAGTGGCAGGCGCGTTTTCAGTACATTCACGTCGACGAGTATCAAGACACCAACCGCGTGCAGTACGAGTTGCTGCGGCTGTTGACCGGGCCGAAAAACAACTTGTGTGTCGTCGGCGATGAAGATCAGTCCATTTACCGCTGGCGCGGCGCGGACGTCTCGATTTTGCTCAGTTTTTCACGAGATTTTCCGGGCGCGCGGGTCGTTAAGCTGGAGCGAAACTATCGCTCCACGCAGAATATTTTGGATGCAGCCGGGGCGGTCGTCGCCAACAATCCGGAAAGATTGGGCAAGTCTCTAAGCGCGAACAAGGGTGCGGGCGCGAACCTACGCTATTTTGAAGCGCGCGACGCACAGGCCGAAGCGGAATTCGTCGCTGGAGAACTGGAACGGATCTTGAACGACGACTCCGCGCAGACCTGCGCCGTCGAATACCGGACAAATTTCCAATCGCGCGCTTTCGAAGAAGTATTTCGCCGCCGCGGCTTGCGCTACAAGCTGGTCGGAGGATTCAGCTTCTACAGTCGCGCTGAAGTCAAAGACGCGCTGGCCTACGTGCGGCTCGCGATGCATCCGGAGGACGACATTTCGCTGCTGCGCGTGCTAAATGTGCCGCCCCGCGGCATCGGCAAGACCACTGTCGATTCCTTGCGGGAGACCGCTCGCGCGGATGGCTCTCCTCTCTGGGCCGCCATTGAAAAATTCGTTTCCGGAGCAGCCGTCGGCCGCGCTGTGACGCCCCTGCGCTCGTTTCAAGAGTTGATAGCCAAACTGCAAGAAGCCCTGGCGAAAAGAGAGCCTGCCGAGTTTCTGCACGCCGTCTTGGAAGAAACCGGCTACATGGCCATGTTGAAAGATCGCAACTCACCCGAAGATGTCGCGCGGCTCGAGAATCTGGAAGAACTGACGCGTGCGGTCGCCGAAAGCATGGAAGCGGGCGAAGAGTTTACGGACTTTCTCGATGCCGCCGCTTTGGTCAGCGACGCAGATTCTTTCGAGGGCAAGCCGGGTGTGACCCTGATTACCTTGCACAGCACGAAGGGCCTTGAGTTCGATCACGTTTTCCTGACGGGGATGGAAGAAGGCATCTGCCCGCATGGCCGTTCGTTAAATGAGGAAAAAGGAATTGAAGAGGAACGGCGCCTGGTTTACGTCGGCATGACGCGAGCGCGGACTTCGCTCACACTGACGCGAGCGGTATACCGCCGCATCTTCGGCAACGAACAGCAATTGCGCGCCTCGCTTCCTTCGCGCTTTCTCGCAGAAATTCCAAGCGAACTGGTAGAAACGGTTCGGGGTTCGATGGCCGAGATCGGCGAAAAGCGCCGTTACGAACCCGATCCAGAGTATTCCTACTCGGCAGACGAATTTCTGCGGCGGGTTCGCGGGAAACCAGAACCCGCAGTATCCGCACCCAAGCCGGCGGGAACCACAAGCTCGTTTGGCCGGCCCGCCGCAAAACGTGGCGCCAACGCAGATCCCATGCTTGGACGTAAAGTTCGCCACCCGAGTTACGGCATCGGCACCGTTGTCGGCGTGGAAGGCGACGAAGAAGACCGCCGCGTCTCCGTAAGTTTTCCGGGCCGTGGCACAAAAAAATTCATCGAGCGCTTTGCTCAGCTCGAGCTGGCCTGAGGCTCTTACGCGGGCCTTGCAGGCGGCGCAACCTTTGTTGCGTAAGAAGGCATCTCGGGGTACATTGAGGCGCGTTCATTCCCCAAACACGTGTCCGGCCAGGTGTTTCCGCTTGCCGTGATGCGATCGGAGAGCATGAGTGGGATCAGCACTCTTCCATCGTAAGGGTATCGACCAACTGATTTCGGACTGTGAGAACGCGGAAGTTCGACTTAAAAAGTCTTTGGGTTGGCTAAGCCTCACCTCTCTCGGGATTGGAGCCGTAATCGGCTCTGGAATTTTCACCATTGTTGGCACTGCCATCGCGGGCCAGAAACTCCAAGTCTCCTCGATTCTCAATGCTCCGCTCCTTCAATATTTGATCACGCGCCAGTCCTCGTTCGGCCGCCCGGGCGCCGGCCCCGCCATCGCGCTTTCCTTTGTACTGGTCGCCATCGCATGCGGATTTGCTTCCGTCTGCTACGCTGAGCTCGCGGCGATGATTCCCATCGCCGGCAGCGCTTATACATACACGTATGCCACCATGGGCGAACTCATCGCCTGGATCATCGGGTGGGATCTCATTTTAGAATACGCGGTCAGCAACATGGCCGTAAGTGTCGGCTTCTCGGCGCATCTGGTGGACCTTCTCGATTGGTTCGGCTTACATCCGAACCCGCGCTGGATTTCCCCCGCATATTTGCCCTCGGGACTTCAGGACCTTCAAGGGAATGACCTCTACGGCCCAGGCTGGCATTTCGGTTTCAACTGGCCCGCCTTCATCATCGTGATGCTTCTCACCGTGATTCTTGTTCGCGGTATTCGCGAGTCCGCGGAAACCAACAACATCATGGTGCTTATCAAAATCATTGCCATCCTCGCCTTCATCACCTTCGCATCGCGATTCATTCACACTTCGAATTGGCACCCCTTCGCTCCGAACGGCTGGCCCGGCATCCTGACCGGTGGATCCATCGTGTTCTTCACATATATCGGTTTCGATTCTGTGTCCACCGCGGCCGAAGAATGTAAGAATCCTCAGCGCGACCTTCCGCGCGGCATCATCGCTACTCTGATCATCTGTACGGTGCTTTACATCGGCGTGGTCGTCGTCCTCACCGGCCTTGTTCGTTGGGATACGCTGGTCGACGACGCCGCTCCCGTCGTCAACACGCTGAAAAAACTGCACATCTCCAGCCTCCGCCTCGTCGTTCTGATTGGCGCACTTATGGGCATGATCTCTTCGCTGCTTGTTTTTCAAATTGGCCAGGCGCGCGTCTGGTTTGCCATGTCACGCGATGGCCTCTTTCCCAAAATTTTCAGCCGCGTTCACCGTACTTATCTCACGCCCGACTTCTCCACATGGGTCGCCGGTTTCGCCGTGGGTGTCCCCGCCGGACTTCTCGATATCGGCACGCTTGGGGATCTCGCCAACATCGGCACGCTCTTCGCTTTCGCGTTGGTCGCCGCTGGCGTGCTCATCCTCCGGTACCGCGAGCCCGAACGTCCACGGGCATTCCGCGCGCCGGGTGGACCGATCGCACCCGTACTCACGATCCTCACGTGCGTTTTGCTGATGGCTGGATTGCCGATCATGAACTGGCTTCGCTTCATTAGTTGGCTCGTCATCGGTCTCGTGATTTACTATTTCTATGGCCGGAGGCATAGCACGCTCCGGGCCGCCAACAGACGGTAGAGGAATCGAAAATGCGTCGGGGATTTCCCAGAGAATCACAGATTCGAGCAAGACTTTTGTTTGGGCTTCTGCTGGGGATTTGCGTGGTGTTCCCCCATCGCTTGGCAGCCTGGGGCCGCAACGCACACAAGCTGGTTGTAAACCAAGCCATTGATACTTTGCCGCAGGACATTCGCGGGTTCTTTGAATCCTATCGCGCAATTCTTCTCCAGCACGTCATCGATCCACTCGATTCCGTCGCAAAAACTCCCACCGAGAAGCGCAACAATCATCTTTATCTAGACAAATACGGACGCTTCCCCTTCGATGCCCTCCCGCGCAGTTACAAAGCCGCGGTAGCCAAATACGGTAAATCAAAGCTGGAGGCCAATGGTGTTCTGCCCTGGGAAATTGGAGTTTACAGCCAAAAGTTGACTGAAGACATGAAGACTGGTCGCTGGGAAGACGCCAAACTCGACGCGGCAATTCTTGCGAACTATGTGGCTGAGGCTCACGACCCCTTCAGCACCACGGAAGATTTTGACGGCAAGCTGACCGGGCAGGCTGGCGTTAACGAACGATTTGGCACCGTACTTATCGATCGCTATTCTTCCTTTTTTCCCATGCGGCCAAGCGACGCATCCTTCATCAACGATCCAACGGAGCACGCCTTCGAAGTCTGCCTTGCCTCGCACAGTTGGCTCGAAACGATTCTCCTCGCCGATCGCAATGCCTACATCGCGGGAAAGTCCTACGCCTACAACGACGAATACTTCGATCGCTTCTACAATCAGGCCGCCGCCATGTTGATCCGCCAACTTTCCGAGGCGTCCACGGATGTGGGCTCCTATTGGATGACAGCGTGGATTAATGCCGGCCGCCCGCAACTGCCCCACTGATTGCCCGCGGATGAATTCGTCACTGCTTCCGGCGAGCATCGTATCCCTTCCCAAGGCCGAGTTGCATCTGCATCTCGAAGGATCGATTCAGCCGGCGACAGTGTGCGCGCTGACCGCACGGCACAACATCCTTCTCTCAGAAGACGAGGTCCGCCAGCGTTACACGTATCGCGACTTCACTGGTTTCATCGACGCATTCAAGTGGGTCACATCTTTCCTCCGCGAGCCGAGCGATTACGGCCTGATCGCGCGGGATTTGTGCGAGCACCTTCTAACGCAACGGGTGGTCTACGCCGAAGTCACGCTTTCGATTGGAGTGATGCTGCTCCGCAAACAACAGCCGGAAGCCAATTTCGAGGCACTCTTGCAAGCCACCGAACCATTTGAGAAAAAGGGGCTTCGCGTAAACTGGGTATTCGACGCCGCGCGGCAATTCGGCGCCGATGCGGCCATGGACGTCGTAAACGTGGCAAACCGCTGCCAATCCAAAACAATTGTGGCGTTTGGCATTGGCGGCGACGAAATGAGTGTCGCTACACGTGAATTTCGCCCCGTCTATGAGCAAGCCGCCAAGAATGGCCTCCATTTGCTGATGCATGCTGGAGAAGTCGGCGGCCCCGAAAAAATCCGCGAAACCATCGAACTGCTTCACGTGGAGCGCATCGGCCACGGCATCGCCGCCGCACAGGATCCCGCGCTCATGGACTTGCTCGTCGACCGCCGCATTCCGTTGGAAATTTGCCCGCAGAGCAATATCCGCACTGGCGCGCTAGCGAAACAGCTGCGTCGCCCCGAGGCCGGAATCCCAGATCATCCGTTGCCGCAACTCTTGCGCCACGGCATCCCCATCGTTCTCTCCACCGATGATCCCGCCATGTTTCACACGACGCTGCAAGCCGAATACGAAAATGCCGCTCAAATGGGCATGAGCGCATCCGAGCTCGCTGAACTAGTGGACGCAAGTTTCGAACACGCCTTCCTCTCGGAAAACGAAAAGCTCGCCTTCAGAAAATCTCACAATTCTTGATGCCAACGCAGCTCGATACTTTCCCACCGCTCAAGCTCGTCCTGTTTCGTCAAGCGCGCTCACCCGCTGCCCGCAATGTTATACTTACCCCATGAAAGCACACGTTTGGGTGATGCCGAAGCGCACGGTACTCGATCCTCAGGGACAAACTATCCAGCATGCGCTCTCCGGGCTGGGTTACGCATCGGTTAAGGACGTCCGCCAGGGGAAATTTTTCGTCCTGAATGTCGAAGGCTTGACCCGCGACGAAGCCCTTAAACAAGTTGAGCATATTTCGAAAGAAGTGCTCACCAACCCGGTCATTGAAGAATCCCGCTTCGAAATCGTGGAGTAGGCGCGACACGCCATGGTTAACCATCGCCGCCTTGCGTCGCCGTCGTCCGATCTTCGGTCGTTCCTCGTGCTAGCTTGCGTTGTCCTTCTCTCGGTGCTCTCGGCCTCTGGATGCAAGAACCACTCCCACACTTCCGACTCGCGTTTGCAAAAAATCGACGAGATGCTCGACAAGCAACTTCCTCCAGGCACACCGATGTCGCGTGTGGACCACTTCCTCAAATCGCGGGGCTACATCGTCGAAGATTCACCCGACAAGAATTCTCTCGTCGCCGTGGTGCGCCATGTTGACACGGACACGCTCCAGCCCGCCACAGCGCGCGTCACATTCCACTTCGATTCGAACCGTAATCTCATTTCCTACGAACTGCAATCGGCTCCAGACGCACCTCTGCGGCCCTGATGAAACTTGTCACGTTTCGCCACATCCCCGAGAGGAACCCCGCTGGCACCTTGCAACTCCGTGCTAGTCTAACGAAATAGCTTCCCAGGAGATCCCGCGCATGTGCGGAATTGTCGGCTACATCGGGCCTAAGAGGGTAGTGCCTGTCATCATCGAAGGCCTGCGAAAGCTGGAGTACCGCGGCTACGATTCCGCTGGTATCGCGGTCGTCACCAAAGATGGAAAACTCGAAATCCGCCGCGCCCCGGGCAAGCTCCGCAACCTCGAAGAAGTCATTCAGAAGTCACCCATTGAAGGCACCTACGGCATCGGCCACACCCGTTGGGCCACGCATGGCCGACCCACCGAAGAGAACGCGCACCCGCACCGCGACTGCACCGGCCAAATCGTCGTGGTCCACAACGGCATCATCGAAAATTATCTCGAGCTGAAAGAACAACTCCAGCGCGAAGGGCACAAGTTCGTCACCGAGACGGACACGGAAGTCGTCGCCCATCTCGTCGAAAAGAACTCGCAGGGCGGCGCGCCTCTGGAAGACGCCGTTCGCAAATCGCTCAAGGAATTGCGCGGGATCTACTCCTTGGTCTTTCTGTCAGCCCGCGACCCGCACAAAATCGTCGCGGCACGCATTGGTCCGCCCTCGGTAATCGGCCTGGGCGACGGCGAATTTTTCGTCGCCAGCGACATTCCCGCTCTTCTCGAACACACCCGAGAAATGTTCTTCCTCGTCGATGGCGATATCGCCGTCCTCACAAAAAATGGCGTGCGTGTGATGGATCACGACGGCCGCCCTGTCGAGCGCCGTGCGCACCACGTCGCGTGGGATCCCATCATGGCTGAAAAAGGCGGCTACAAGCATTTCATGCAAAAGGAGATTTTCGAGCAGCCTCGCGCTGTGCGCGACACTCTGCTCGGCCGCATCTCGCAAGATACGGGAAAAGTTTTCCTCGACGAGATGCAAATCTCCGAACAACAATTCCGTGAATTCGAACAAGTGCGCATCGTCGCCTGTGGAACGAGCTGGCATTCCGCCCTCGCCGGAAAATTCATGATCGAACGGCTCGCCCGCCTCCAGGTCGAGGTCGACTACGGCAGCGAATTTCGCTATCGCGATCCCATCCTAGATTCGAAAACGCTGACAGTCTGCATCAGTCAATCCGGCGAAACCGCCGACACATTGGCCGCGCAGCGCGAAGCAAAACTCAAAGGCTCCCCAACACTAGCCATCTGCAACGTCATGGGCTCGATGATTACACGCGAAGCCGCGGGCACCATCATCACCCACGCCGGCCCTGAAATCGGCGTGGCCTCGACGAAAGCATTCACCGCTCAACTGACCGCGCTCCTGCTTCTCGCTTCTTATCTCGGGCAAATTCGCGGAAAGCTCGCCCCCGCCGCCGCGGTAAAGCTGATGCAGGAATTCACGCGCATTCCTCACAAGATGGAAACGATCCTGCAGGCTGATGCGTCCGGCTTTTACGAAAGTCTCGCCAGGCAGTTTTTTCGTTACACGGATTTCCTTTATCTTGGCCGCGGCATCCACTATCCCATTGCCCTCGAAGGCGCGCTGAAGCTCAAGGAAATATCCTACATTCACGCCGAAGGCTATCCTGCCGGCGAAATGAAGCACGGCCCCAACGCGCTCATTGACGAGAATTTGCCCGTCGTCGTCCTTGCCACTCGCGACGACACCGACCCGGAATCCGTTACGCGCTACGAGAAAAGCGTCTCCAATATCAAAGAAGTGAAAGCCCGCGACGGCATCGTCATCTCCATCGCCACCGAAAAGGACCATCTCGCCCGCGAAGCGTCCGACCACATCATCGAACTTCCCCCGGCGCCGGAAATTCTCGCGCCCCTGCTCGAAATCATTCCGTTGCAGCTTCTCGCCTATCACATCGCGGTGCGTCTTGGCTGCGACGTCGATCAACCAAGAAACCTGGCCAAATCCGTTACGGTCGAATAGCAGAAAAAGTTCGTCACCGACTGTTCACCGTCAATTCTTACCGCGGCATCTCTCGCGGATAGGCCCGCGCACCGTTTTCCGCTAAAATGAAAACATGCTTCGCTTTCTCCGGGTCTTCTTGGGAGCCTCCGTTTTTGCCATGCTCCTTTTCCTATTTCCCGCACACGCCCAAACACCCGCGCCGACAACCGCCCAACTACACGAAATTCGCGCGGAAGGCCTGAAGACTCTCTCGGAGCCCCAAATCATTTCGCTATCTCAACTGGAAAAAGGTTCCCAAGTCGGTAAAACAGAATTGCAAGCCGCCGCGGACCGCCTGCTGCAAACAGGCATGTTTGCCAAAGTGAACTACACTTTCCAGACACGCGCTGATGGCCTCACGGTAACTTTCCTATTGGAAGAAGCCCCACGCGTCCCCGTTTATTTCGACAACCTCCCCTGGTTCTCCGACGGAGAGCTCGGCGACGCCATCCGAAAAAAAGTGCCATTCTTCGATGGCACTCTTCCCGAAGCCGGCGGCGTTCTGGATCAGGCGACCGATGCCGTCAAGGACTTGCTGGCCTCGCACAAATTAAACGTAACGGTTGAGCACGAGCTGCTTGCCAACCCCCTGGCCGAAGGCAATGTCCAGGAATTTCATGTTGAGGGTGCCGCGTTTTTCATTGCCAGCGTGGAATTCAGCGATCCCGCTGTTTCTTCTTCCCACGTCGTGCAACAGCAACTCGCCGACGTAGTGGGCAAGCCTTTTTCGCGCATGGCCATCGACCTTTTTCTTTCGGAGCAATTGCGTCCTTTCTATCTTCAACAAGGATTCCTGCGCGTGAAGCTCGGCCCCCCCGAGGTTCGGTTGACCGGCAATCCCAATCAGAAGCTGCCCGACCAAATCCCCGTTTTCATTCCAGTGGCCACCGGCGCGGTTTATCACTGGAAGGGAGCCCAGTGGTCCGGAAATTCCGCGTTATCCTCCATCACCCTCGCGAACGAAATTGCCCTGAAGCCAGGCGACGCCGCCGACGGCATGCAAATCGAAGCGGGCTGGGACCGCGCCCGGGAAGAGTACGGACACCAGGGATACCTCGATGCGAAGATAGATCCCGTCGTCTCCTACGATGACCAGACGCACTCCGTTTCCTACGCCGTCTCTGTCACCGAAGGTCCGCAGTATCACTACAACACGATGGTTCTCACCGGACTCTCGCTCGCGGCCGAGAGTCGTCTTCATCAAATGTGGTCCATTGAACCGGGCGCCATTTTCGACAAGACTGTGTTCGAAAAGTTTCTCACTCAGTTACAGTCCCATCCGGCGGAAATCTTCGGCGCGCTGCCCGTTCACTACGAAACCGTCGGGCACTGGCTACGCCCGGACCCAGACAAACACACAGTCGACGTCTTGCTGGATTTCAAATAAATCACGAACTACCTAATTCCCCATGTGGGGGAGGGGCTTGTTTACCCTGTAAGGGCCCCTCCCTCCGCTCGCAGACCGCCTAGCCAAAGACGAAAAGCCGCAAGCGGTGAGCTATACTCTAAAAGCCAATGAATTCACTTGTGCGCATCCACGCGGCGGAACAGTCGCAACTCTCGGCCGACGAGAAAGAACTGCTGCTACTGAAGCAATTCACCGAATTCCCTTCCATGATCGTTGCGCTATCCGGCGGCGCCGACTCCGCCTTCCTAGCCTGGGCCGCGCATCGCGCGATCGGTCCGCGCGCCTTGTCCGTGACCGCGCTCTCCCCAAGCTATTCGGCGCACGACCGCACTGTGGTGGAGGAATTTGTTCATAAGCTCGGCGTACGCCACGAATTTATCGAAACGCACGAAATGGAGAATCCCAAGTACCGCGCAAACGCGGCGGATCGCTGCTATTTCTGTAAAGATGAGTTATTCACCGTGCTGGATGTCATGGCGCGGGAGCGCGGCTTCGCAGCGGTGGCATACGGAGTCAACGCCGACGACACACTGGACTTCCGGCCGGGGCACCGCGCTGCGACGGAACATCGCGTCCTCGCGCCCCTTCTCGACGCCGGATTGCACAAAGCAGAAATTCGTAATCTTTCCCAGCGCGTTGGCCTGCCTACTTGGGACCGCCCCGCCTCCGCTTGCCTTGCCTCGCGCCTTCCCTACGGGACAGAAGTGACTGCGGAGCGCCTTGCTCTGGTGGAGCGCGGCGAAGCGGCCCTCCGCGAACTCGGCTTCCGGCAATTTCGCGTCCGGTTGCACGAAAAGCTGGCACGCGTCGAAATCGCCCCGGAAGAAATGCCTCGCGCGATGTCGCCGGAAATGGCCGCCAGCATCGCAGCTCGACTTAAAGCAGCAGGCTTCACGTTTGTAGCGCTGGATCTCGAAGGCTACCGCCAGGGTTCTCTGAACGAGAGCCTTGCGCCGCGAGGCAAGCTCTGAGGTGCAGTGCGCTGGGCAACCGGAACTTATTACCCCATATTTGCGTATCTTCGGTTAGGAAGGGGCGAACGAGCGCCCCCGTTAGCGTTGGAGGACTCATGACGCGACATAGAAAACTGGCCGCACCCATCGTGCTGCTCACCGTGGTCTTCGCGCTTGTGGGCTGCTCCATGGGCCCCTCCGTCTTCGGCAGCTTTGATCGCTCGCTGGACGTTTCTGGTCCCATCCGGCTGGAACTCAATAACGTCAGTGGCGACATCACTATCGTCGGCAGTGCTGACAGCAAAGCTCACGTGCACGCTGATGTGCGTGTCTCGGGATTTGGGATGGGCAGCCCGCAAAAACGCCTGGACGACATCCTTGCCAGCCCGCCCGTCGAGCTCAAGGGCTCCACTCTCCGAATCGGCAAAGAAACCGCGCGCTTACGCAATGTCTCCATCACCTACTCGATCGAAGTACCTCGGGAAACAGAGGTTAGTTCGTCGAGCGTTTCCGGATCACAATCCGTTCGCAACCTGCGCGGACCTGTGCAGGCTGGGACAGTCTCCGGATCGGTCCACGTGCTGGACATCGGCCGGGAAGTTAGGCTCTCCTCGGTTAGTGGGTCAGTTATCGCAGAAGATTGCGGGGATGATGTTCGTGCCACGAGTGTTTCCGGAAACGTAAACGTCTACAAAGCTAAGGGAGACGTGCTGGCTCACTCCGTTTCGGGAAATGTAGACGTGAAGAATCCAGGGGGCCGCGTGGAGGCCGACACTTCTAGCGGAACGGTGGACGTACGCGACGCGGATGGCGACGTGAAAGCCCACGCCACTGCGGGGCGCGTGACTATACAAGGCAATCCAACCGGAAACAGCTACTGGGATTTGAAGACCGTCTCCGGCTCCGTGGATATCGCCGTGCCTTCCAGCGCCAGCTTTCATCTTTCCGCCGGCGCCGTCACAGGCGAAATTCGCGCGCAAATTCCCATCATGATTGAAGAGCAAGGCAAGCATTCCCTTCGCGCCCACATAGGCGACGGGGGCGGACGCGTGGAAATTCACACCGTCTCCGGCGCCATCGCAGTGCTGGGCCCACAATAAACATCTCCCCGGCCGCTGCGCCCCAGTCCAAACGCTCTTCGACAATTTCTCGCCAAACAGACTAGAATTCTACTCAATGAACAGGTCGCGTAATCCCTTCGCGCTAGTCCTCGTACCTCTCACGATGCTGTACGTGTGTTTAGCAAACCGTCCCGCCCAAGCACAGCAAAACGAGAGTCAATCCCCACCCGCACCGGTGATGAAACCCATCGCACCCAAGCAGCCTTCCGCCACAAAACCGCCAACTGAATCGGAAGACCTGCAACAAGCCATCAATCGCGCCGGCAACGATCGCGCTTCGCTCGTTCGCAACCTCGAAGAATTTCTTAAGGATTATCCGGAGTCGCGTCAGCGGCCTCAAATCTATCGCGCCCTTGTCGAAGCCAGCCTGCAGTTGCGAGACTCCTCCCGCGCCACTGATTACGCCGAGCGCCTCGTCGCCATTTCTCCAGAGGACATGTCCATGACGCTGCTCGCCATTCAACTCCTCGAGCGCAACGGCGACGAAGCGGCCCTCCGCCGCGCCCTCAACTATTCCACGCGTGTCCTCGACTTCATCAACCGCAACTCCGACGAGGACAAATCTCCAAAAGTTTCGAAAGAACAGTGGGAAGCCGAACAGAAACGCGACAAAGTGAACATTCTCGTACTTCGCGGAAGACTCGCTTTCAAACTCCACGATAACGCCGCTGCTGAAAAAGACTTTCGCGCGAGCATGGCGCTTTCCCCGAGTGCTGCAGCCGGAGAGAAACTTGGCGAAATTGCGGAATTAAACAAGGACCTGCCCGACGCCATTAAGGAATATGCACAAGCCTTTGCGCTTTCGGACGCCCCATCCGCAGCGGCCAACCGCCGCGAGATTCGCCAGAAGCTTGGCAACGTCTGGCGCCTCGCGCATGGCTCCGATCAAGGGCTCGGGGACTACATCCTGCGCTCTTATGATGAAGTTGTTGCATCCGCGGAGGCCCCGAAGCCAAAAAGAAACGCCGGCGCGAAAGAGCCCTACGATTTCACATTGCGCATGGCTCAGGACGGCTCACCTTATTCACTCGCGCAACAGAAAGGAAAAATCGTCGTCGTGAATTTTTGGGCTACCTGGTGCGGACCGTGCCGCGAAATGGAACCACATTTCGAGCGCGTCGCTTCACAATTCCAGGGAGTTGCGGACATCGTTTTTCTCGCCGCGGATTGCGACGAGGACGAGACCCTGGTGCCGCCCTATCTGCAAGAAGAAAAACCGCGCACAACGGTAGTCTTTGCGGATGGACTGGAAACGCTCCTCGCCGTCAACTCCTTTCCTACTGTCGTCATTCTCGATCGCCAGGGAAAGATCGCCTATCGCGCGGAAGGGTTCGATCCGGATGACGCGGAAACAGAACTAGCCAACGCGGTCCGCCATGCGTTGGCGGCCGAAAAGGAACACCCGTAGAATTCTGCTCACGGCGCCAAGTCGGCGTTGTAATTCCCTACGAATTCCTCGAAATCGTCGACCTCATCCATGTCCTTGCCCACAAACCGGATCGTATGCGAGTCCACACGCTGCACCGATCGCAAGTAGCTGAGCAGCTCGGCTGGCGTGTAGTTCTTGAAAGTAATTTCCAGCGTCACGGGTGTCTTGATCACATAAGGCTTGAAGTCGTGCAGCCGGTTCAAAGCGGATTTCACTCCGGCGTAGATTTTGTCGCAAGAAACTGCCGGCGTTAGCGTCTCCGCCGAATGGAAGCCAAGGGACTTCTTCGTCTCGACGCTCTCGATGTTTCCGAGTCGTGACATAATCTCTTCCACCGCGGCGTCATCGCCGGATACGAAAATACTTGGCACTCCCTTCGCGCCGGCATAAGCGGCGTTGTACTCGCCCTCGGTCACCGCATAGCCGTTCAAAGTCACGCGTGCATAATGCGCGCTCGAAAACGTGTGCGCCCGAACTCCATTCGGATTCGTCGTGGAAGCGTGATAGCCGATAAAAATGGCCGCGCTGAAGCTCGAATCCAGTCCAGCCATCATTCCTCCGTGCCGCGGCCAGGCACGCACAATCTGAACATTCTTCGGGAACTCCTCGATCAGCAAATTCTCACCATTTCCGTGCGAGTCGCTTACGACAATCTCGCTGGCGCCCGCCTCATTTGCCGCTCGCACGGCCGCCAGAGTCTCGTTCGTCATAAAATGCCGAAAACGCTCGTATTCGAATCCGCTCGGCCCCAACTGGTCCGCTGTCACCACACCCGCCACACCTTCCATGTCCACCGAGATATACACCTTCAGTTTCTTAGCCGAATCCGCTGGCGCCTGCCCCGAAGTTTGCCGCGCCGTAACAGAACCCAGCACCAGCAGCGCGCCAAAAAACAAAAAGATCGAAACAGAACGCAATCTGAATCGCATCATGAAATACCTCTCGATTTCTTGGATAAAATGAAAGCCGGTCGCGCGCGATTTTAACCCTGACTCGCCGCCGAAGCTGAGGGAAAAGCCATCGCCACTTCGCGCGCCGCAACAATCGTGTTTACATGGATTCGAATCGTGTCCTCCACGCGCCGCGCATATCCCCCAGCCAAAGTTGTCGCGACAGGAATCCCCCGCCGCCGCGCCTCTTCAAACACTCGCCGGTCGCGCGTCATCAATCCTTTCTTGGTCAGCATCAATCCGCCAAGCTGGTCCTCGCAAAAGGGATCCGCCCCGCCCACATAAAAAAGTATCTCCGGCTGAAATTCATCCAGCGCCGCCTGCACCGCTGGAATCAATGCTGCCAGATACTCGTCATCCTCCACGCGGTCCGCCATCTCCAAATCCACATCCGACGGCGGCTTGTAAGCCGGATAATTATTCTCCTGATGGATCGAAAGCGTAAAAACGAACTCGTCGTTCGCAAAAATCGCCGCAGTCCCGTTCCCCTGATGCACATCCGTATCAACTACAATCGCCTTCCGAATCGCACCATCATGCTGCAGCCTTCGAATCGCCACCGCCACATCATGAATCGCGCAGAATCCCTCGCCATGCCCCGGATAAGCATGATGAAACCCGCCCCCCAGGTTGCATCCAAATCCATCCCTCAAAGCAGATTGCCCAGCCAAAATCGACCCGCCAGCGGCAAGCCAGCAAGCCTCCACGGCCTCCCGCGAATAAGGAATCTCCAGCTTCATGATCTCGCTAGCGGTCAAAGTGCCCGTCTTCAGCTTGTGCACCCACTCCGCAGTATGCACGCGCAGAATATCCTCATCCGCCGCACGATCTGGCGTAAGAAAATCCTCGCTCGCAGCGATTCCCTCCCGCAAAAGCGTTTCCGCAATCAAATGGAATTTCTGTGAAGGAAAAACGTGTTCGCCCAGATTTAAATCGTAGCCGCTGTGGTAGACCAGTTTGAAGGGCAGCATTTCCGTGGGGGGGCACGCATGTTCACCCTGAGATTCGAAGGGCCGTGCCGTCTTCGAGTGTCCTAACCCCTAATTCTCGCGCTCCAAAATAAAATCCGGCAATGTCATCAATGCCCGCGCATACTCCGAATCCCCGCGGCCCACCAAACAGGCCTTAGCTCGCCGCGCGTACTCATGCGCCAAACTCCGCGCGCGACCCAGAGCCCCGGAATCCTGCACCAAAGAAACAATCGTCTCCGCCCGCACCGAATGAAACTCTTTCTCTTCCAACACGCGCGCCACCAACTCTCGCGCTTCGCGATGCCCGTTCTCCATCGCATAAATCAAAGGCAACGTAACTTTCCCCTCTTTCAAATCGCTCAAAACGGGTTTTCCAAGCTGCTCCGCCGACGCCGTAAAATCCAAAAGATCATCCACCAACTGAAACGCCAGTCCCGCATACCGCCCGTAATCCGCAAGCGCCTCTTCCTCCGCGCCTTCCAACCCGCCTAGCACCGCACCCAATCGCGCGCATCCGCTAAACAAACACGCGGTCTTATAAGTCGCCAACCGCAACGCGTCTTCTTCCGTTACATCGATCCGCCCAATCTTCGCCAGCTGAATTAACTCGCCTTCGACCATTTTCTGCGTGAGATCGATCAATACGTCCAGTATTCGAAAATTTCTCTCCTCAAGCGCCATCTGAAACGACTGCATGTAAAGCCAATCCCCCGCCAAAACGCTGCGATGATTTCCCCAACGCGAATTCGCCGAAGGCCGCCCGCGCCGCGTGTCCGCGCTATCAATTACATCGTCATGAATCAAAGTAGCGCTGTGCAGCAGCTCCACAACCGCAGCCAGCCGAATCGCCCCCGGACTCTTGCGCCCAGTAGACGCGTTGCAAAGCAGCAGCAACGCCGGCCGCAAACGCTTCCCTCCGCCACCAAGCAAATAGCTCGTGATTTCAGAAACCGGTTCGAACGCGCCAGCGCTCTGTCGCGCGAGTTCTTCCTCAACCAAAACCAAATCGTCTCGCACGAGATCGAAAATCTCTCTGACAGTAATCAGCGCGATAGCCTTCCTCCCCTGGCCTGCAATCATCTTTGGGACTCCGCAACCGCCGTCATGGACGGCTCGGAAAGGTGAAAGAATCGCCGGAAATTCCCTGCTGTCCTGGCGGCGAACTCTTCCGCGGCTAAGTCTCTCACACTAGCGAGTGTACGCGCCACTTCCGCCACATATGCAGGTTCGTTGCGTTTCCCGCGGTAAGGCTGCGGCGCAAGGTATGGCGCGTCCGTCTCTATCAAAATGTTCTCCAGCGGCAAAGCTTTCGCAACGTCCCGCAAATTCTGTGTTTTCGGATAAGTCGAATTCCCCGCAAACGAAATCATAAATCCCATGTCGATCCCACGCTGGGCGTCTTCCAGCGTACTGGTAAAGCAATGCAAAATCCCGCCAAGCCCAGTAGGGCGCCAAACTTCCTCAATCACCCGCAAACAATCCGCCCAAGCATCGCGGCAATGAATAATAATCGGCAACTTCGCCGCAGCAGCGAGTGACAACTGCTCGCGAAATACCCTCTCCTGCACATCCCGGGGCGAATGATCGTAAAAATAATCCAACCCAATCTCGCCCCAGGCAATCACCTTAGGGTGTTTCGCCAACCGAGCCAACTCATCCAAATGCGCCTGCGTCACATCCTTAGCCTCATGCGGATGAATCCCAACGGTCGTGTAAATCCACTCATACGCCTCAGCAAAAGGTAGCGCCGCATCCAGTTTGTGAGGCCCCGGGCCAGTGCCGATTGCAAGCAAGACAGTTACACCAGCGGCCCGAGCCCGCCCAAACATCGCGTCGCGGTCCTCATCAAACCGAGAATCATCAATATGCGCGTGTGAATCGATCAATTCCATGTTGTTGGGGCACGATACATCGTGCCCGTCCGGCCTACTTCAACCTCGCACCGATCTCCACATCCTCATCCGGAAATCCCGCCAAAACAGGCCGCCCCTCCGGTCCGACCGACGCCGCCACAATCATCCCGTTCGACTCTACTCCACGCAATTTCCGCGGTGCCAAATTCACCACCACGGCCACCTTCCGCCCAATCAATTTCTCTGGATCATAAAACTGCGCAATCCCCGCACAAATCTGCCGAATCTCCGTACCAATATCCACGGTCAGCTTCAACAATTTATCCGCCCCGACAATCCGCTCGGCTGTCTTGATCTGCCCCACACGCATTTCCACTTTCGCAAAATCCTCAATACCTATCTTTTCCGCCGCGGCTGGTGCAGCAGCCGGAGCAGCGGCCGCTCCTGTCGTAGCGGGCGCGGGTGCAGCCGCAGGTGTAGCCGCCGCAGCGGGCGAAGGTGCGTTCTGTGCTTCTTTTTCCATGGCTTCCATCCTCTCAATCGCTTCTGCGTGATCGATTCTAGGGAAAAGTGGTGTCACATCTGATATGCGCTCTCCTCCCCTCAATCCACCCCATTCAAGCTCATCCAATCGCTGATGTTCAACTCGACCTTGTAGCCCAAGGTTTGACCATAGTGTCTGACAAGAGGTCGGGAGCACCGGACAGGCCAGCACACTAATTGCCCGCAGTGCTTCCGCGGCCTCGTAAAGCACGTCTCCCAGATGCTCCTTATTGGCCGGTTCCTTTGCTAGTAGCCACGGCTTCTCCTCGGTCAAATAGCTGTCGACCATGGAGGCAAACTGCCAAATTTCCTGCAAGGCCGCAGAGAAACGGAGCTCGTCGTAATGCCCTGATCCAATCGTTGCATCGGAGCCTGCGAACGAAATCAATCCTGTCTTGACGGCCCTCATCGGGAGCCTCAGAGGAGAATTGTCGGTCTCGAAATCGCGACGATTCGGCGGAGGAACGTGCCCGCCAAAATAATTGCGTATCATCGTTAGCACACGGCTGGCCAAATTCCCCAACCCATTTGCAAGATCGCTGTTGTACCGCTGCACCAGCGCGTCATAACTAAAATTCCCATCCTGCCCAAACACAGTCTCGCGCAACAAGTAATACCGCAGCGCATCCATTCCCAGCACATGCACGATTGGCCGCGGCCGCACGACATTCCCCAGCGACTTGCTCATCTTCGCGCTGTCCATCAACAGCCAGCCATGCGCCCAGATCTGCTTCGGTATCGGCAACCCCGCTGCCATCAAAAACGCCGGCCAATAAACCGCGTGAAACCGAATAATCTCTTTCCCCACCAAATGCAAATCCGCCGGCCAATAACCAGACTTCTCGTATTGCGGCCCGCCCACTGCGCTCAAATACGCCGTCAACGCGTCAAACCAAACGTAAAACACGTGCGGCTCTTCCCCGGGAACTGGTATGCCCCATCGAATAGACGTCCGCGTAATGCTGAGATCCCTTAGCCCGCCCTCGACAAAACTCAGAACCTCATTGCGCCGCGCGTCGGGCTGAATGAAGTTCGGATTCTTCGAATAAAAATCGAGAAGCGGCTTCTGAAAAGCGGAGAGCTTGAAATAGAAATTGTCTTCTGTCACCGTCTCCGTCGGCCGCCCGCAATCCGGGCAATTCTCTCCAAGCTTCACGTCCACATACGCGTTGTCATAAATGCAGTATTGCCCCGTGTAGTGACCCGGATAAACGTACCCGTTCTCCCTACACAACTTGAAAAGCCACTGCACCGTATGCGCATGCTTTAAATCCGTCGTGCGAATAAACTCATCGCCCTGCACACCAAGTTCATCCCAAAGCGCCTTCCACTGCGCCGCCATCTTCGCCACAAACTCCGATTCCGGAATCCCAGCCTTTTTCGCCGACCGCTCGACATTGACGCCGTGCTCGTCCGTCCCCGTCGTCAGCACGACGTCGTACCCGCGCATCCGCTTATACCGGCGGATGGTGTCGCACACGATCGTTGAATACGTATGCCCAATATGCGGCAAACCGTTCGTGTAGTAGATCGGCGTCGTCAAATAATATTTTGGTTTTCCCGAAGCCATTCGTCTCCGCTCTCTTCTCTCGTCTTTTTCTTCTCTGCGCGAACTCTGCGCACTCTGTGTCTCTGCGTTATCTTTTCTCTTAGTTTTTCTCGAAGCTTTTCATCGCCGAGGCAATCACTCTCTGCAAAGGCACATTCTTCTCCACCGCCAATTTCCGGCAATCCTCAAATTCCGGCGCCACATGCAAAATCCGCCCATTCACGCGCGATACCTTAATCCGCACATCACCAAACTCCGTCGCCACGTTCACCCATTCTCGCGGCAGCACACGACGCTGTGCCCGATAAGTCCGAATCCCAAACGTAGTTGTCTCTGCGAATATCAAAGACATCAGCGCATCTGCATCCTGCGGCTTACACAAAACCGTCAACAAAGTCCCCGGCCGGTTCTTCTTCATCTGCACCGGCGTCGTATAAACATCCAAGGCCCCAGCCCCCAATGCCTTCTCCAAAAAATACCCATAAATCTGCGGATTCATATCATCAAGGTTAGCCTCGACAACCGCAATCTCCTCATCGAACCCTGCAACCGTTTTCTCCGCTGCCTCCCCAACCATGATCCGCAGAACGTTAGGCTGCCCCTCAAGGTCCGACGTTCCCGCCCCATACCCAATAGCGCCAACACTCATCGCTGGCTGCGGCCCAAACGCATCGCAAAGCGTAGCCACAATCGCCGCTCCAGTGGGAGTCACCAACTCCTTCTGCACGCCGTTAGAATACGTCGGCTTCCCTTGCAACAGATTCGCCGTAGCTGGCGCAGGCACGGGCAAAACCCCATGCGCCATCTTCGCCGTCCCCCCACCCACATTCAAAGGTGAACAAGCAAACTTCTCAATCCCCAAAGCATGAAACCCAACGCACGCCCCAACAATATCCACGATCGCGTCCACCGCCCCAACTTCATGAAAATGAATCTTTTCCAAAGGCACGTCATGAACGCGCGCTTCCGCTTCTCCCAACTTCCGAAAAATAGCCCCAGCCCGCTCCCTTACTCCCGGCGCCAACTGCGATTTCCCCAAAATCTCCAAAATCGCGCTCAGCGACCGGTGCTTCGACTGATCCTCCGTCACCACTTTTACGTAAGTCGCAGCCATGCCATTCTTCCAAACCTTCTCGGCAGTTAATTCCCACCCAAAAACCTGCAATCCCCGCAGTTCCGAGCGAAGGTGCTCTACCGCACAGCCGGCATCAACAACCGCGCCAAGCGTCATGTCTCCGCTAATCCCGCTAAAGCAATCAAAATAGGCAAGTTTCATGGAGGGCCGTCACGCGGATGAGTCCTCTGCTCAAAAACCGCGCCCCGAATGCAGATTGATACTATCGGCGCCACCCATAGGTGTCAAACAATGCGCTAAACGCTAAGCGTTCCCGCCTCTAGGGGACGAGCTTGTTTACCCTGCTCGCCCTGAGAAACGAAGGGAGCCCCAAAGGGTCCGCCCGCGCCCTGGACCTGCCCGCCCTTGCTCTCTCACCCTAACTCTTTTCCTTTCTATTACATATAAAGTAACTCTTGACAATTATTGCCTCTGATGGTAACCTATCGTATGCCTCGCTCGGCCGGTTGCTCGAAAAACCGCCGCGCAAGCTCTTCCTCCTCCGCCGGCATCCCGCGTATTCCGTTCCACCCGCAGCCCCTAGCATCCCCTTTCGTTTCAATCCATTACAGGCATGCGCGCACGCACGAATCGCACCTATTCCCTGTATTTTCTAAGACTTCGGGACCATTTCTTGGATACCGGGGGTGGGTGGGGGTATCCCGCAACTCCCAGGCCTGCCGTCACCTTTTGACCCAACTCGTCCCTGCCACTTATACTCACCCATCCCTCCGAACGAGGCACTGTGTATCTAACGCTCTCTAATCGCCTTCGCGAAGCCCTGGTGCGCCACATCCAGGAGCACTACGCCATCTCCATGGACGTCGTCCTCGATCGTCCTCCCAAAATCGAAATGGGTGAAGCCGCCTCGCCGGTGTGCTTCGAGTTGGCCAAGCGTTTGAAAAAGGCTCCCCGCATCATCGCGCAGGAAATCGCAACTAGACTCGGCAAAGTCCAGGGCGTTGCGCGCATTGAAGTTGCCGGGGCAGGATACCTGAACGCGTATTTTGATCGCGCAACTTTCTGGGAGCAGGCTTGGAAAGAACAACGCGGAGAAAACAAGAAAAAACAAGCGGGTGAATCGCGGGGAAAAATAATCGTCGAGCACACAAGCATCAACCCGAATAAAGCGGCGCACATTGGCCACGTGAGAAACGCCGTCCTGGGCGACACCATGGCGCGAATCCTGCGGCACGCCGGCCATTCCGTCCAAGTGCAAAACTACATCGACAATACCGGCGTCCAAGTGGCGGACGTCGTCATCGGCTTCCTGGACATGGAACGCCTCAGCCCCGTCAGCGTAAAAATGGCGGCCATGGAGCCGCACTTCGACTACTACTGCTGGGATCTCTACGCCAAAGCTACGCACTTTTTTGATGAGGACAAAGCCCGCGCCGCGGAACTACGTGGGCGAACTCTGAAAGCCATCGAAGAAGATCGCGGCGAGGAAGCCGAAGTCGCGCGAGTTGTCGCCGACGCCGTCGTCAGCCTGCACTTGAAAACCATGGCTCGTCTCGGAATTGCCTACGACCTGCTCGCGCGCGAAAGTGAAATTCTTCACCTCAAATTCTGGGACGCCGCTTTCGAAAAACTAAAATCCGCCGGCGTGATTCAACTGGCTACCGCCGGAAAAATGGCCGGCTGCTGGATCATGCCATGGAAAGAATCAGGCGTTAACGCAGAGAGCGGAACGGGAGAAGAAAGCGCCGAAGGGAGCGGGGACGAGGAAAATACACCAGACAAAATTATTGTGCGCTCCAACGGCACTGTGACTTACGTAGGAAAAGACATTGCCTACCAACTCTGGAAGTTCGGTCTTCTCGGCAAAGATTTTAACTATCAAAAATGGCCAAACGTTCCTGAAGGTGAAACGGTTTGGGCCACTACCGCTCTCAAGTCCGACACCTCCGCTCCGCATTTTGCTGAACCCGCCATTGCGGTGTACAACGTCATCGACACTCGCCAGTCTTACGTGCAAGATGTCGTCGCCGAGGCGTTGCGCCGCCTCGGCCACACCGTAGCCGCCCAAAAATCCATTCATCTGTCCTATGCTTTCGTCGTCCTCACTCCGCGCTGCGCCGCCGAAATGGGCTACGAACTCACGCCCGAAGAAGCCAAGCTCCCATTCATCCAAGTCAGCGGCCGCAAAGGTTTCGGCGTCAAAGCCGACGACCTACTCGACAAGCTTGAGGCGGCCACATTCGACGAAGTGCACGAACGCCACGCCGATATGGGCGACGACTGGCAGAAACGCACTGCTCACTCCATCGCCGTGGGCGCGCTGCGCTTTTTCCTCTTGAAATTTACGCGCAATGCGATCATCGCATTCGACTTCAAAGATGCTCTGAGCTTTGAAGGCGAGACGGGGCCGTATTGCCAATACGCTGTCGTGCGCATTCACGGCATTCGACGCAAAGGCGCAGAAGCCGGCGCGACAAACGTTGCCGTAACCGCAGAGACTGTGGCCACGCTATTCGCCGGCCCCGAAGGAAACGGTTTGTGGGAATTGTTATTGAGCGCGGGCTCGCTGGACCGCGCCGTGGAAGCGGCCATCGCCGCACAAGAACCAGCTTTCATCGCCAAGTACGCGTTTCAATTAGCCCAGGAATTCAACAATTTCTACCACAAACATCACATCTTGAACGAAGCGGACGAACAAAAACGCGCCTTCTTATTGCGGTTGACGGAGCTGGTAGAAGCGCGGTTGGTGGAGACTCTATCTCTGCTAGGAATCGAAGCGCCCGAGAAAATGTAGTGGCGCAGCATGCTGCGCCACTACAACGAAAAACAAAAGGCAAAGGAAAATTAGTACGACATAACAAGGTGGACGAGCGTCCGCAAAGCAACACCAGTTGGACCTTTGGCCAACCAGGATTTCGCGTCGTCGTTCCAAGCAGTCCCCGCGATATCGAGGTGGATCCACGGCGAGTCGCCAGTGAATTCCTTGATGAACATAGCGCCGGTGATCGCGCCGCCGCCTTTGCCGCTCCCGATATTCTGAATGTCGGCGACGGTGCCCTTGATGAACTCGCGGTAGTCGTCGTCGATAGGCATCTGCCACATTTTTTCGCCCGCGGTTTTGGCGCTGGCCAGGAATTTATCGGTGAAGGGTTGGTCCGAACCGAACACGCCGACATTCACATTTGCAAGTGCGACGACGATGGCGCCGGTGAGCGTAGCAGCGTCGATCAAGTGCGTAGCACCCAGCTGTTTCGCGTAGTGAATGCCATCAGCAAGGATCAGGCGGCCTTCGGCGTCGGTGTTCAAAACTTCGATCGTTTTCCCGGACATGGCGGTTTGAATATCGCCGGGCTTTTGAGCTGCGCCCCCGGGCATATTTTCCGTTGATGGCACTACGCAAATGACTTTTACGTTTGGCTTCAAGGCAGCAAGAGCACGCATGACGCCGAGCATCGTGGCGCCGCCGGCCATGTCGTATTTCATTTTTTCCATGCCGTCAGCAGGCTTGATGGAAATGCCGCCAGTGTCAAACGTGACGGCTTTGCCGATGAGTCCAATGACGGGAGCACCGGGCTTTGGATTCGCCGGCGTGTACGTGACGACCATTACGCGAGGCGGCTCGGGTCCGCCTTGCGAAACGCTGAGCAGAGCGCCCATCTTCAGCTCGGTGATTTTCTTCTCGTCGAGAATTTCAACCGCGAGGCCGGCTTGCTTGGCCATGGCTTCCGCTTTTTCGCCAAGAATTTTCGGCGTGAGCTTATTGGATGGCTCGTTGATCAAATCGCGCGCAAAATTCAGTGATTCGGCAATGATGCGGCCGCGCGCTAAACCTTTTTCGGCGGTGGAGCGTTCCGCATCGGAATAGCCGGCAAGTAGTACCGTGTCGATGGACTTGTCGTTCTTTTTTTCGGTCTTGTATTTGTCCGATTCGAAGTTGGCGGCCAGCGCACCTTCTGCAACAGTTTGTGCGGAATCTTCGGCCGGTGCATTTTCGCGAACCAGAAACGCGAACTGTCTTACCGAACGCGCTTTGAGATAACGCAAAGCAGCGCCGGCAATCTTTCGGAGCGTGGCATTGCTGAATTGCTCGCGCTTCCCCGCTCCGACCAGCAACAACCGCGCCGCTTTGAGCCCAGCGGGAGCGTGAATCAGCGTCATTTCCAAGGTCTTGCCAGTGAGTTCTCCGCTCTTGGCTAGGTTGCGTAGCAAGCCGTTGGCTGCTTGATCGATTTCCGAGATGCGACCCTGGACGGGGTCGGTCTCTTCGAACACGTACGAAACGATCGCTTCGGTTTCCAGTCCGTTGTACTGCTTTTGCTCGACTGAGATTTGCATGGTCCTTTAACGCCTCCGGTTGTTGTACATAGCTTTTTCAGTTTCCCTGCGAGCTTCTTTGTCGCGTTCATCCTGGCGGCGATCCCAAGATTTCTTGCCTTGCGCCAGGGCAATTTCAATCTTGGCCCGGCCGTTTCGAAAATAGATGCGCAGAGGAATGACGGTCAAGCCCTTCGATTGGGTACGTCCCGAGAGCTTATGAATTTCGTTCTGATGCAGAAGCAGTTTGCGCGAACCAAGCGGTTCATGATTCCACGGGCCGCCGGGTAGGTACTGTGCAATGTGTGCGTTAACGAGCCACGCTCCGCTAGGTTTGAAATCCACGTATGCATCGCGGATATTCGCTTTTCCTTCGCGCAAAGCCTTCACTTCAGTGCCATGGAGGACCAACCCGGCCTCAAAGCGGTCCAGAAGGTGAAAATTATACGAGGCGGCGCGGTTCTGCGCGACGACTTGCTCGCCGGCTTTGCTGTCCTTATCCGGTTTTTTCGCAGGCTTCGGCACAATCTTCCATCATAGCCGGAGTGTTAATTCTTGGCTACGGGCATGAAAAAAACCATATTATCGGAAGAAGTACAGCCAACCTTCCGTGTGTTGCCCATGCTCTAAACCGGGTGTTAGACTGAAATGGCTTCGTGTCGAGGCCTCGGAGAGTCCATGCGACGTTGGTGCAGCGTCATTCTAAGTCTCGGGATGGGTCTGTTCGCAGTGGGCTGCCCGAAAGGCCAGACGGATTATAGCAAAGGCCGGAAGGCCGAGACGATCGAGGACTACGACGCCGCGCTTGAGTATTACCAGAAAGCCCTAAAAGCCGAACCAAACAACGCGGCATTCAAAATCAGGCTCAATCAGACGCGCTTCCAAGCTGCGGAAGTGCATATAAAACAGGGCGTAAAGCAAAGAGATAACGGGGATCTCCAGGGTGCCGCAGCCCAATTCCAGCGGGCACAAATGATTGATCCGTCCAGCGCCATCGCAGGGCAGGAACTGAAAAAAACGCTGCTGATGATCGTGGAGCAAGCGCACGCAGCGGACAACGCAAGGGTGCCCGCTGAGGACGGCACACAGAAGTACATGTCGGAGCCACCGCAGCTCAAACCTCTCTCCAACGTATCGATTACGTTTAAAACTACCGCCGACACGAGGACCGTCTTCGACACCATCGGGAAGCTGGCCGGAATAACAATGATCTATGACCAGGACTTGCCAGCCCGGCGAATCTCTGTGGATTTGAACAACTTAACCTTGGATCAGGCGCTGGAAGTTGTGTGCCTGGAGAGCAAAGCGTTCCCGAAGCCGATCACCGAAAACATCCTAATGATCATTCCGGACACGCAGCCCAAGCGGAAAGAAAATGAAGAGGAAGTGTTGAAGACGTTCTATCTATCCAACACGGTGACACCGCAGGACTTGACGGAAATCCTAACGGGGCTGCGCTCGTTGTTTGATTTGAAACGCGTTCAGCAGCTCAACTCGCAAAACGCGATCATTATCCGCGCGACTCCAGATGTGCTGAAACTCGTCGGCAAAGTGCTTGACGACATTGATAAAGCCAAACCAGAAGTGGTGGTTCAGGTGGAAGTGTTGGAGGCGCGTTCGGATCGTTTGCGTGTTCTGGGAGTCCAGCCGGGGCAGACTGCGTCGATCGCCATAAATCCGAATGCGACAACGACAACCGGGGGATCGATAACCACTGGATCGGGAGGCACGGCGACAGGAACTCCATCCACAACGACAAACAACATCACGTTGCAAACGCTGAACCATCTGAACAGCAGCGACTACGTCGTGACGCTGCCGAACTTCACGGCCAATGCGGTACTGACCGACACGTTCACTAAGATCATTCAGAACCCAGAGCTTCGTTCTGTCGATGGGCAGCAGGCGAAACTCAAAATCGGCGACCGGATCCCCATCGCGACGGGCAGCTTCCAGGCTGGCGTAGGTGTGGGCGGAGTGGGCTCGGCAGGTCTGGTGAATCCGCTGGTCAACACGCAGTTCCAATATCAGGATGTCGGCGTGAATATTGACATGACGCCGCGCGTGCACCCGAATCATGACGTTAGCTTAAAAATAAAGATTGAAGTCTCTTCCGTGACGGGCACATCCACAATCGGCGGAATCAGCCAACCGATTATCAGCCAGCGCGTCGTGGAGCACGATATCCGATTGGGAGACGGCGAGGCTTATATCCTCGGCGGCCTCATCCAGAGGACAGACACAAAGACATTGAACGGGTGGCCTGGGCTGGCGAAGATTCCCGTCATACGCTACCTGTTCTCCAGCGACAGCGTCGAGCACCAGGAAGACGAAGTTCTAATCATGCTGATTCCGCACATCGTGCGGCTGCCGGATTGGACGAAGGAAAATCTGCGGGGAATCTACACGGGAACCGACCAAGCTATTCAAGTGAAGCTGGCAAGCGAAGTCCGCTCGCCTGCGCAACCAGCACCAAAGCCGGCGTCGCAAGCTCCGGCAGGAGTTATTCCTGGAGCGCCACAGGCAACCCCTGGAGTAATGCCGGCTGGAGCCCAGAACCCCGCTGGATTGAATCCACCGCAAGGTGCGGCCGGTAAACTGCGATTTGACCCGCAGGCACTTTCGGTGAAAGTGGGCGAGAGCAAGACAATTGCCGTGGTTGTGGAGAATGTGAACGACTTATTTTCGATACCGATGTTGCTGCAATACAATCCGGCGGTGATCAGCATCGAAGATGTACAGCACGCGGTGAGCGAAGGACAACACGGAGGATTCCTCTCAGGAGGAACCCAGGAAATCGCCATCGTGAAAAGCCTCAACACGGAGAAAGGCCAGGCGATCATTTCCGCGACGCGCCAGCCAAACACGCAAGGGGTAAGCGGTAGCGGTACGTTGCTCGGCATCGTGATCAGGGGTATCGCGCCCGGATCCTCGAATTTGACGATCGTGCAGCAGAACGCCAAAGACTCGCAGCAGCGGCCTATTCCATTGGTCACCAATGAGGCCACGGTGCAGGTACAGCCTTAATCCAAGCAAGAGGAAATAACGATGTGGCAGCGCGACTTTTGTTTTGATAAGAGTTTTCGACGGCGGCGCTATTCCTTGGCAGCCGGTATGACGCTGCTCGAATTGATCATTGCCTGCTCTATCTTGATGGTTTTGTCCTCGATGGCGCTGCCGGTTTTTCGCTATACCGTGATACGCCAAAAAGAGGCGGAGCTGCACTATGATCTGCGGACGATGAAGGACGCCATCGACCGGTACAAAGACCTGGCCGATCAGCACAAGTTTCGGACAGAAGTTGGGAGCGAAAATTATCCGCCGGATTTGGAAACGCTGGTGAAAGGCGTGCAACTGGGAGCCGGAGACGACAAGAAACTGCGATTCCTGCGGAAGATTCCCGTCGACCCGATGACGGGGCGCGCAGACTGGGGATTGCGCTCGATAAGCGACGATCCGGATTCGTCGAGCTGGGGCGGGAAGAATGTGTTCGATGTGTATTCAAAGTCGACGGGGACGGCGCTGGACGGTACGAAGTACAGCGACTGGTAGTTGGGTCGAGGTGTTGCGATGAATAAAATCAAAAGATACATGGAAAACGGAGTTGCCGCTAGGGCGCGCAGGGCGCGGTCCTCTTCTGGTTCTGGCGGCTTTACGCTGATCGAGCTGATGATCGTGATTGCGATCATATTTATCCTGCTAGGACTGGCTGCTGGACGCTATGACATGACCATCCTGCGCTCGAGGGAAGCTGTTCTGAAACATGATTTGCAGGTGTTGCGCGAAGCGATTGACAATTTCACGCTGGACAAGCAGGCCGCGCCACAATCGCTGGAAGACCTGCATCAGGCAGGGTATCTGCGGGAAGTTCCCGTGGATCCCATGACGCAGGCGACAGACTGGGACCCGGTTTTCGACAATGTCGTCATGAGCCCGGATCAAGTAAGCTCGGGAATGACCGACGTGCATTCGCATTCTCCGCTGAAATCGCGATTTGATGGGACGGACTACAACACCTGGTAGGATTTTCGTGCGATTCGCGTGGCCCCCTTCGCTGTAAAATTTCAAGAAAATTTAAGACGCTGCACAGCCACTCAAGAAGTGAGAGTTGCAGGGAAGAGGCAAGTCGCGTACTATGAATATGCGGGGTGGAGCAGCCTGGTAGCTCGTCGGGCTCATAACCCGAAGGTCGTCAGTTCAAATCTGACCCCCGCAACCAATTGGAGATTCGCAGGCCGGACATCAGGCGTCCGGCCTTTTTCCTTTCCGGGATGAGAAATTAGAAAAGGCGCAGAGCACCACAAGACCCAGGTTCAAAAACCGAACCTGGGGTACACAGCGCAAGGGGTAAGCCACTCACCGGCCAACTCTTGCGGTAAGTCGACTTACCAAGACCTGCTCGTAATCAATTCCAGCGCGAAGATGAGTGGCACGACGAAGCAGACTGCCACGGCCCAGACAGAAATAAAAAATCTCCATCGGCCCTTTCCTAAAAAGCTTAGAAGGATACTCGCAAAGAACATCCATACGGCAATTCCACCAACAACCTTC
>Ga0210394_10000418_pt1 | contig 92392 bp, 135 predicted proteins | sample IncBWC12MmetaG_FD_160121 | JGI IMG/M metagenome (GOLD analysis project Ga0210394, IMG submission 160121) | Forest soil microbial communities from Barre Woods Harvard Forest LTER site, Petersham, Massachusetts, United States - Inc-BW-C-12-M | ecosystem: Environmental > Terrestrial > Soil >...
CCACGGCGACGAGCCCCACGGCGACGAGCCCCACGGCGACGAGCCCCACGGCGACGAGCCCCACGGCGACGAGCCCCACGGCGACGAGCCCCACGGCGATTACGTGCCCGAAGCAAAGGTCCATCCGGATTCGGGAATCAGTTCGAAGGCTCTCCACATCTATCTCGGAGAAGGATACTGGCTTTAAGGAGGAAACATGGAAGGATACGGAGACAGGCTGGCTCGCGGCGCTAACAGCGCGACATTCGGCCCGCAAGACGGCAAGATCACGGAAGAGAAGTGGCGCGCCGCATTTGAGGGGTTCGATGCGGAGGACTTCAAAAAGAATGGATTCAAACCGGAGAAGAGCAAGGAGAAAAAATGACGCGAGACTTGGCTGACACCGTGAAGGCGCTGGCGCAGAAGGCTATTAGAGATAGCGGCCGTGAATATACCGCTTATGCGATAAACATCGTTGAGGTATTCGAGCCAGCCATCCGCGAACTGATAGCGCAAGAGCGGGAGGTGTGCGCGAAGATTGGCCATACAACAGCATTCGAGTTTCTCGACATGCACCGAAATCAACGCCAATACTCATGGCATGACGTGGAAGATGCTCTAACAGCAGGTTCTAAGGCCATTCGCGCCAGGGGAGACAAATCCCTCGCGGAGCACGACGCCAAGATCAGGCGGGAAGCGTATCTGCGATGCGCAGACGACCTATCGTCACTTCAAATATTCAAGGAATTCAAGTCTTTACACGAATTACGTAACAAGTGGGCCAACGAACCCCTTAGCGGGGGCAAGGCAGACGGAGGGGGAAAGTGAGCTTAGAAGAGTTGAAGGCACAATTCATTGTAGACAAACTGCCGGACCGGTCGCCTAGAGTCGTTAGCCGACATAGAGACGGCAGGAAGCCAACACCACACACGGAATTCACCAATTGCACTCTTTCTTTTCCGAGAGAAGACGAGTTTGAATGCTCTGCGTGTGAGGCGATCTTCCAGTTTCGAATAATCACATCCTTGAATCATGCAGGAAAACGGCCTAAATTCTGTCCTGTCTGCGGACTTCGCAGAAGGGAACTGCGACCATAGGGCCGCGCCCAAGCCCGAGGGACCCCAATAATAATTCTGGAGTAAAAAGGAGTTAGCGAAGTGAGCGAGCACGACTGCGCAATACACGGTTGGCAATCGGAGCAAGAAGAATGCCCCAAATGCAAAGCTGATCCTATAGCAGCCTATAGACAGACTTATAACCAGTTCCAAGTCGATGCTATTAAGAACCGGCTGAGGCGCGACCTCGACCTCGCGGTGCTGGAGGCGAGGATTGAGGAAGCGAAATGGTGGGATTCGAGAGCCCACCACCATAATCATCACGATCAACGCGCTACAAGAGAGCACGTTGATTGGTGCGTAGCCTGCAGGAGAGTGGCCGATCTCCAGAAGAAGATTCAAGCTTTACGATGAAACACCAGCGCGGCGCGGAAATCGGTCGGTGTAGCTAGGTCCGCGTCAAGGTTGAACAGGACAGCGGATAACGGGACCCCGCCCGGGAAGACCGCTGACACCGGGAAGTTGACCGGCTTCGAGCCGACGCCTTGAATGTCGAACCCTAGCAGATTGCTCTGGCCATTACCAATCCAGCCGCAGATCGCGGTGCTGATCCCGCCTTTAAACCCGAACCAGCCCAGTAAACGACGCGACCACGACCAGTTCAGACCGTAGTAGGACAGCGTCCCTGACACCGCGTCGACAACAACCGGCTGCGGCTTTCCTGCCGCATCTAGCAACGGGAAACTCCTAATGATAGTGCCCGATGCGTCGCAGTATACCTCAACCATCACACTGACCGTATCCGGTGAGACTTCTACAGCAGACCCAGCGTCAAAATTCAAGTTCGACATTTTAAACTCCTTTAGTTCGACGGGGCCATAATGAACAACATTACCGGTGCCCCAATTAGAGCCGAATTCGTAATGTTCCAAGCGTCTGAAGCGTTCGTTGTACTTGCTTGCAACGTATAGGTGTGCGCGTTTCCGTCTCCGTTAAACTCGTATACTAAATTAAATCCGAGAGTCGTATTCAACGTCCCTGTCTGTAAAATTTGAGTCACAACTGCGCTAGAAAAACTATCAAAGAGAGCGATGTTGACGTTTGCGGTCCCTGTAGTGGGGAAACAGGTTCCGCTGCACCAAACACAAAGTTTCCATCCAGTTGGGATCGTGAGAGCGCCGCTTGTCAAATGCGCGGCATCGACATTGGCGAGTGAAGTATTTGTGCCGGTGTAATTTCCAGAACCTGTTCCTCGCGCAAAAACAATTGTTTGAATGCCTGTGCCGGTCGGCGTGCCGTTGATTATCGGTGAGGTAGTCTTAATCGCGCCGGAAAAATCACCCTGAGTGCCGTTTCCTATACCGATAAGTCCCGCCGAAATTCGAGAAACCCCAGTGTCTAACGTCACGCCACCCGTAGTTGAATAAAAACCGTACGAAGCGCCAGACCCGATGGCTACGGAATTGTTATTTTGAAAGAAAATATCCATCAGATTAGTGCTGGTGGAAAAACGGGCCTGCTTGCAAAGTATTGCTCCAGTTGCGTCACCCGACGTGCCATTACCGAAATATAAACCGCCAGCGAAGCCGCGAGATATGCCGGTATCACCGTTCCACGAAATCACCTGACCGGAAGCCTCGTTGATAACTGGGGCGGTCAAAGTCTTATTTGTCAATGTTTGACTGGCGGTATCTATAACAATATTTCCGCCAGCGTTCGGCAAAACCCATGCGGTTGATGACGACGTAAGTCCGGCAACCGCCAAAACGCCTAGATGTCCGCTACCGTCTTGGTAGTTATAAATCCCGTTGTTGTCAAAGAACGCATGGACTGTACCGCTGGCGTCAGCTAATTCAAGTACAGCCGATCCTCCCGACAAACCCGTAGGAAACACAAAATAAAACGGAATCGTCGCCGTGTTTGAAAAAACTCCGGAGTTGCCTGTCAACGAAGCAGTAGGAATGGAATTCAGCCCAGAAATAGCTAGATACATATTCTGAGAGCCCGCGTCCTTTACGCAAGCTTGATTTACTGCACGCGCAGACTCACAATAGACGTGAACATGATTTCGCTGACCATTAGTATAATATGCAGTGTTCCCCGATCCCGTTAAATTATCAGCCGTAACTCGAATCTGCACGTGCTGATCATAAGCTCCTGTCGCATCAAACGCAATCGCGTTAGCAACATTTCCCTCATTATACTCCACAATATTCAAATCCGTCCAAACGTCGCCTTCGCTGAAATGTTGAATGACTGGAATGTCGATCTGAGCGATTTCTACAGAATCGAACCTATTCAATGATACGTCGCCTATGGATGATGTTCCTTGGCAGTTGATACCGTGCTCACCGACCGTTCTGTCGCCTATAATCCGAACATTGCGGATAGTGTTGAATTGGGTGAACAGATTTAACGAGACGTTGCCCTCCATCGTTATACCCGTCGAGGTAGCGTGCGTTACAGAAATCCACAAATCTTCGACGCGAGCGAAGTGCGTGCCGTTCGGAAAATCAAATGCCGCCGAGCCATTTGGCGCAGTAACTTGGGTTGAGTCTTTACCCGAACCTATAACCGCCACTCCCGTAGGCATCGTAATGCCTCCGGCATAAGTTCCGGCAGCGATATGGACCGTCCCTCCTCCTGTAACGCCAGCATTAAGCGCAGTGATTGCCGCCGCAATCGTCAACTTAGCCGTGCCCCAACTCAGCCCGTCGTTTGAGTCGTTCCCGTCATTAATAGAAACATATTGCACGGAGTCAGCAACAGCAGCTTTAACTGCCACGTTGCCGCTACTTCCGTTGCCGCTCGCTGTGAGACTACCGATAAAAATGTTGCTCCCCGAAAAAGTGTTGTTTCCAGTCAAGATACTGGTCGGTAGAGGCCCAACAGGAATGGGGAAGATTGTAAGCGGCGCTGTAGAATCCAGATCAATTGGGCCGGAGCCCGTCAACAAATAATTCGATACAACATAAGGCGCATTCGAATACTGGACCTGATAGAAAGTTCCCGCAGGAGTGATAGTGTCATTCCCCTGAATCTGGATAGAGAAAAACCCCAATGAGTTCGTGGTCGTCGAAACCGATGAAGGTACGATGATATTAGTTCCGTTCACATACGGAGTGTTCCCATTAAGATTACTGAGCGTAAACTTTACTGGCGCATTAGCAATCGGAGTTCCTGTCGAGTCATAAAGATGCCCGGTAACTGTAATCTGTGACATTGTCTGTCCTTTACTTCACAAAATCTTTTAGATCGCCGAGGCGAACCGTTTTCTTGGTGGCCGGATCGTATTTGAAAACACCGGACTGATGGATCGTGTACACAGGAATTTTGTGCTTGTCCGCAATTTTTCGGTCGTTGTCAGAGGGGTCCGGTTGACTCTTCGTCGGATGAACATGGATTTCCGCTGCTACATTTGGTTGTAATGTAGTCGTCATTTTCATGTCTTGGTTAGTTTGCTGATGCGGCACAACCGCGTAGGCCGAAGGGGAGCCGTTAATGGCAAACCCAGCCTCTTCACGACCTTCGCCCAAACCGTTCTTGGCGCGCTTCCATGCGTCAGCCATTGCCGTCCGAACTTTCGTCTCGTTGACCCAATCTGTCGGCGCAGGCTTCGCGGCGATATCCGGCACGACATTCTTGCCGGGCTCGATAGGATCGGCCTTGAATTTTACTTTGTCGGCGTCTCGCCCTCGGACTGCTTTTCTAAGATATGACTTAAGAGTTGGGCTAGCTGCCTCGTTTTTCGACCTTTCGAGGAGCTCTGACTTTCCGCGCTCTGTGATCTTCCGGATGTCTGCAAAAACTTCTTCTGGAGTTCCTCCAGACTTGGAAATGACTCTCCGGGCGAGTTCTTTAATCTTTGGATTATTGAGGATGATGTCACCATAAGTTTCTCCTGCCTTCAAAGTATCTCCAGATTTAATCTTTTCTAGAATCTGAGGCGCAGTCAACGAAGTGTCCGGACTTAGCAATCGACCGATCACCCAGTTCGAAGCTTGAGCCTCTTCTAACGTCATGTTTTCGGACAGCGCGGCCTGACGCAACCAGTCTTTCATCGCAAAATACATTTTAGCAACGGGCTGAGACTCCTTACCGTACGCCATCGTTCGACCGGTGTGTCGGTCCAGAACCCCGGCCCACGGATCGCCGCCCATCGTCAGACCCATGTTGGCGATCTTCGCGGAGCGCAAATTCTCTGGGTGATAAAACGAACTTCCGCCCACGTAACGCTCCAACATGATCTTATCGACCGGCAGCATGCGTTGAGCTTTGCCGGGTTCGACAGGCCCAAACAAATTCATACCTTCTTCGGATTCGGCCAATTGTTGTTGCGCACGCTCGGCGATGTCCGATATTGCTCCGGGCGCAGTCGGCTTCCCGGCCTCAACCCAGTCCAAATGAATCTTGAGAGCCATCCGCAGCGCCAGATCGTTGCCCTTGTTCGAACTGACTGCCGTCAGAAACTGACCGAGATCGTGCGCCGTCTCCGGGTCCGCGTTACCGAGCAGGCTCATTATTTCACGAGAATCTTGCCACCAATTCTTGGCGACCTGACCGGCGCGAATCATTGAACGCGTCTCGGCTTGCGAAGGAAAGTTCTTTTGCATCTCTTTGAAATTTGCGCCAGAAGCATCCGCCATGCGCTTGTCTATGTCATAGCGCCCAAAGCTTGTCTTCTCGTTCTGACCGCCTGTAGGAATCTCTCGACCGCCTTCAATATCGTAGATCGCTTTCTGATCGAGCTTCCGAGCTGTCCACTCCGCGCCCTCGCGGGACTGAGTGTTCGCGCCGATGTTCAGTTCCCAGCCCTTCTCTGGGTCCTGATACCAACCAAGTCGCAAATCCGGATGCTTGTCGAAGATATCTTTGTGAGTTTCGTAATAACTCTTCACGTCCTCCGGAGTTGGCGCATGATCCAAACGCTGCCGAGCTTCCGGATAAACTTCCACACCAAAGCCTTTTGCGTCTTCTTTGCCAGTCTTCGGGTCTACAGCGCCACCGGCAGGACGATCCGCTAAAAGATCGGCTGTCGCGCCCCAGTGTCCCTGTCCTGCGGAAGGAACCTCTGGGTTGCCCGGCTTGTTTTGCTCCGGAACATTCCACTTACCCGACTGAAACCCCTCGCGCTGACTCGCCTGCTCTTCTGGCGAGGCGAACATGAAGAAATTATCCGCGTTAGGTTTACTCCCAGCGTACGGATCGAAACTTTCTGCGCCAGCTGCAGACGGTGTGGCTTGCTGCATCTCAGGCGGCAGCAACGCGGCCTTGTTGTCCGCAAACGGACGTTCGGATGTTGGAACGAATCCCGGCTCACCTTTCGCGGGGAGCTTACCCTCAGCATTGCGGAGGTGCGCCCCGTAGTTGAACCAAGAATTCTGAGCGCGAGTCTCTGTCGTCAAGGCCGGGATCGCCTCCGGACTAAACATCTGCCGGTGGACCAAGTAGGCATTCTCTTCGCCCTTCGGTCCAAACTGGAACCCGTGCGCCGCGTGACCGAACAGATCGTGAACAGCTCGCAGCATATCGTTCGAAGAGTAGCCAGTCTGAGGATCGATCTCCGCTAACGGGTGATCTTTCGCCATCGTGCCGCCCTGAAAGAAATACAGGTGATGGTTGTTGTTGACATCGTCCATCATCTCTTTCGAGTTCGCATACGGTTGCGCTTTTTCCTTCCCCAGCTCCTTGAAAGACTTGTTGTAGTCGAACGAAGTTTCCCACGGCTCAAACTTTATCCCCATCTTCTGTGTAGCGTAGTCCCATTGCGCCCGAATGTCACGCTTCATTGCCGCGTACGATTTCTGCACTGCCGGATCGTTCGGATTATGCTTCAGCGCATCAAAAGCATCCGCGACTCGCGCCGCAAACTCCGGATCGTGAGGCTTCGTAGTGGCGTCGATAGCGGGCCGCTTGTTTTCAGCGTTAAACGCATCAGCGCCCTCAGCAACTGTCGCGGGCTTCTCATCGGGAATATGCAGCGGATGGCCGGGCTGCACGACCTCGGATTGCTGCGGCTTCGCTTTCAAATAGCCAGCGCGAGATTCGCGCATCTTAGCCCGAACGTTCGCCGGGGTGACTTGCTCCGGCGGCAGGGACAGGGAACTGCCTGTCGCAGGATCGTGAAATTGAATTCCGTCAGGCAGATTGAGTTCCGGATAGCCTTTCTGGATTCCGCCGGGAACTGCGCCAGCTTCTTTTATCGCGGCGTCGAACTTACCAGTAGTCATCTCCGGAGGAATTACAGCGGGTTTACCGTTAACTATCGGCCTCGGGACGCGCTGACCCAACTCGGGCAGCAACTCTCCCGCACCCTCTCCGCCCGGCTGGACCATACCAACAAGAAAATTGGAGCGCTTTTCAGGGTCACGAAGAATACCTTGAATCTCCTGATTAAACTGATCGTTAATCTCTTTGCCTCGCGGCGTCTTGAGAAACGCAGGCAGCAGACCGGCGCTCGTTAGATTAGAGAGCTCCTCTCCAGCGGTCACCAACTTCTCGTTCGCGTGCTTGAAACCTTTCGACACCGCATCCGCGACCTTATGGTACGGAACCCAACCGGGCGCGCCAGAGGAGTGCGTCATCGGGATTGCAATGTGATATCCGGATTCTCGCGCATGCTGGACCCGATGCAACGGAACGTCGCCAGCCTGCTTACCGTTCGGGGTCAGCATCGCGACCGTGCCGTCATCAGAAACAAGGTTCTTCCAGCCCGCAGGTTCCTGCCCTTGCTTAGACACGAGCTGATCCCATCCGTTGAAGGCCGGAGACACCGCGTCCGTAGAAGGCTGTAACGCTGGAGGCAGCGGCGTCGGGGCAACTTGGCCGGGGCGGTCTGCTACTTGCTGATCTGGAGAGGTAGAGTCATTCGCCATTTTATTTTCCGGGCATCAGATGCTTAGCAGCATCAACCAAAGTACCGGCACCGATTACACCGCCAGCAATCCATTCGGCTATCACCCGAGCCCGAATAGCGGACTGGCCGAGTCGCTGAGCTTCGTAAAGTCGACCAAGCAGTGCGTTCGCGTTCTGCTCACCCAAAGCTTGCTCCAATCGCGAGCTGCCATATTTATCGGCGTACTGAAGTTTTTGAAGAGCCTTAATTGTGGGCTCTACGTTAATCAACTCGTCCGCGCCGCGTCGCGCATTTCCGAAAACGTTAGCCGGAGTTTGAAATACTTTTTCAACGTCTCGCTGAGCCTGCACTCGCCCGTACACTTTGTCAGCTTTGTCGAGCGTATCCAGGGGAACGTTGGCGGCAACGGCGTCGTGTTTAGCCTGCTCAATCTTATCCATTATGGCGCTACGCTTAGCTTCGAACTTAGCCTCAGCGTCGGGATCGATAGCTTGACGAATCTGATATTCCGTGTGCTCCAGATCGTCGCGCAATTTTTTGATGTCTGTCCCAGCAGCGCGGTCAAATTGCGAATAGAGGCTCTTGTATTCAGACTCTCCCTCCGCAATAGGCTGCTCCATAATGTACGGCAGGCTGGTCTCCGTCATCGGATTTTTTGATGCTGCGGCTGCCGCGTCCTGTATGGCCGCCTTGGCCGGAGCCTGCTCGACTTTCGCACCCTTGATGAGTTTTTGAGTCACAGTAGCTGACACCGGGGGCCGTGCCGCAACAGTTGTGTTCGCCGCAGCGGCGTCTGCCGCGCCGCCTTCTAACGCAGACGAGAAGCCCGGACCCGGAGGTGGCACAGGTTGAGCCAACGGATGAGTCGGGTCATTCGGAACCTCGTCGCCGGGAACGTACACACGCTTCAGCGCGTCCCCAACTATCGCGAGCGCCGGATGTTCTTTCCGACCCTCTTGAGTGTAGTTTTCGATATTCCGAATCGCCGTACGCAATGGTGTCCCTACATCCCACTTGAACTGTTGACCGAGAGACGGCTGCCGCATCAGGTGCCCGTCGACTTGTTCGAATGGGTCCGCACCCTTAGTTAAATCTTGCGGGTCGACCTCGACCGGAGCACCGAGATTTTTCCCAGTGCTAGCCTGTTGCGCAGGTTGGGGTGTGCTGCTCAAGTCCGAGGCATCAACTTCCACAGGAGCGCCAAGGTTGGCGGGCCGCTGCGAATTTACTGCTGTGTCAGTTCCGGTTGCCATATTGGTTTCCCTGTCGTCGGATTAAATCCTGTAACCCAACCCTTCTTGCCGTTCTGATATCGAGGCTCTGCCATCAAATTCCGTTTGTATTCGGATACGGTCTCGCGATAGCCCTTCTGCTGATACGAGCCCATGACATCGCGAATCGACTGAATCGCTCCGGCAAACTGAGAGTCATTCATGTTAAGATTAATCATGCTGTTCATCTTATGCATGATCTCCGCGCTGAATCGTCCGGTGTGGGCCGCCGTTGCTGCGCTGCCCTCTAGGGCGATATCGTTGAGAGCGGCCTGCGATGTAGCGTCGCCCAATCCGATGTCGGCCAGTTGTTTTGCCGTCCAACCCTTGATAGGACCGTTCGGCACGTTCCCGGCTGCTTTAGCCTTCTCCAGAGCGTCCAGAATATGCATCGCTGACGCCGCAAAATCTCCGCGCTGGATTTCGGTCGGAGTCGGCTTAAGCCCGTTCAGATTTTGAATTGGTATAGGTTGACCGGTTCGTTGATCAACCAACATCTCTTCGGCACCCGGCGTCGTAAGGTTAAGCTTCTTAGTCGGGTCAAGAGGATCAACGCCAGTCTTAAACAATGCCGTTTGCGCTTTATCAGCGTTCGCAAATTTCTTATCAAACAAATCCTGCTGCTGCTTTGCAATGTTTTGCCGACCGACAGGAGTGTTCGGATCGAACTCAGCGGCCAACTCTGCCGCCTTCTTTTGCGCCGCTGCCGCAGCCAATGCTGGCGCACCTTCCGTCTCCGCCGCGATCTGAGCGGCCTTATTCTTCTTCTCCTGCTCAGCCGTGTTCGCCTGAACTTGCGAATGGTACTCGGCCACTTGATCAGAATACGTTTTGAGGTTGGCCTCCATCTTCGGCACAATCATGTCACGCAATTTAGCTACATCGTCCGGAAGGCCTTCGGCGTTCTTCAAATTGTTAATTTTGGTCTGATACGCAAAGACCTGCCGTTGGTTCGCCCCGTCCGCGTTTTGCGGACTCATCGAGTTCGGCTTCGTAGGATCACCCATTTGAAACGGGGGTGTCGAATTCAAATCATTCCATGCTGTCGCCGACATGACGCCTTGCTGATGCCGCGTGGCTACAGCGGCACCGCCGATCTCAGGAGCGGCGAGCGACTTCGGAACAGCAATATGGTTCCAGTTCTCGTCAGTGACCTGACCGCGCTGGTTAGCGATCTCACCAAGATCAACGATAGCCCGAGCTTTCTCTGGATGCTGGTTAACCCAGTCGCTGCTCCACTTGTAGACGTTTACCGTGGTCTTCCCGTCCGTACTCGTGGAGGGGTTGATTGTCGCCGAAAGGTTGGCGTGAATCAGACCCTGCGGATCACTCTTCTTCACGGCATCGATAGTTCCGATAGCTTGATTATGAAAATCTTGAGTCTTATCGGATGAAGCCCCGGCTATTTTCGGGACGCCCAAGTACTCAAGCATAAGATCGTAGTCGAGCGCTTGCTGCTGGTATTGCAGCTTAAACAAATCGTTCTGAGACTCCTTCATCTGAGTTTCAGCGGCAATGTTCTTGATGTTTGCCGCAGCTTGCACGTTAGCGAAGTGCTGCTGCTGACCTTCTTGCGCGCCCTTGACGCCCATACCGAGACCCGCACCGAAGCCTCCGCGACCGGGACCCTTCTGTGACGCGCCCATTAGACCCCAAATCGCTCCCTGCAAAATACCCTGCCAAGGCCGCGTAGGATTTACAGGAGGCAGCGGCGGAGCTGACGGCATGGGGCCGCCCATCGTGAGTCCGGTAGCCGCAGGAACGCCAGCGTTAGGGGGCGTTGCCGCCGTTACTTGACTAGCCGGGTTAGCCGCAATCTCCGCGCCGCGACGCTGCAAAACAACGCCGGAGTCCGTAACCTCGGGAGACGTAAGAGGCGAACTGTCCGTGCCACTCAAAACTGGAGCAGAAGAATCTTGAAGTGCCATATTTCACCCTTAAACTTTAAGCTCCAACGCTTTTGCCGAAGCCACCAAGAAACGCGTTGGCCGCGCCACCAACAAGTCCGCCAATAATCTGACCGACGCCAGGACCGTTGGCCTGAGTTACCGATTCAGACAGCGGCGCGATGTTGCTAAATCCCTGATTTACTGACGACGAAGCGCTGAGAGGATTGACCTGCGATACACCAGTAAGACCCGAGATAGCAGCCAAATAATTTTGCTCTTTCAACTGCTGGTTCGCTAGAGTAATTTGATTCTGTTGCTGGGCCTGTTGCTGAGCGCCTTGCTCCGCCGCGCTCGCCTCGATCATCGTCGAGACTCCGGAAGGTAGAGCCGCCCCGCCGGTGCGGGCCGCTGCCGCGTTCGCGGCAATCTGAGCATTTTTAGTTTGCTGAGCTACCGTATCAGTCGACAACGTACGCGCTGCAGCCAAATCTGCGTCGCTCATCCCTTTCGGGTTTGTAACTTGAGGCTGCAAATTAGTCTTCAAAAAGTTCAAAATTCCTTCTTGGTCGTTGTACTGAGCCTGAAACATATTCATGATTTGGTCAGTAACAGTCAGTTGCTTCTGTTCCGCCAGCTGCGCCGTGTCGTCGCCCTTGCAAAGCATAACCGGCCCGCAGTACTCATACGACGGGCGCGGGAGCCATGTCATCGTCTCAAGATTTAACGTCGGGTTGATCGTTACTCGCATTGTTAGCCTCTAAAAGCTTTACCCAGTCAATCCTAGCACGTTTCTTCATTAGCCATTCGTGCTTTTCAGGATCAAACATCACTTTGACCCAGCCGTGCCGCTCACAAATGTCTGCAAATCGTTCGATGTTCGTCTGAAAAAATGCTTCCGCGATCCCAGAGTCTCGCATCGCTTGCTGAACTTTCTTATCGATACTGTCGAGCGCCAAAACAAGCTCCGAATCCGTCAAATTCGGGTCCCGAGCTAGCGATTCGAGAGCAAAAACTGTGTGAACCGGAACCATCGCTATCGTTTTCTCGGATTTTTGGACCTCGAACATGCACGCCCGAGGATATCCGATGACAGATCGGTCAAAGTTAGTGCTCTGTTTCTGTAACTCCATCCATTGTGCGAAAAGCTCCGCGTTTTCTTCAGAAACACGACCCATCGGTAACAAATTTGTTTCAACGTTCCTCATTTCCAACTCCTTCCTATTATGCAAGAGATACGCTTTGCGCTGGCGATGTACTCAACGGTGTGCTCCCCCAGTTTCCGACCGACTGCACAAAAAATGTGGCCGGAGTATGAGTGCGAGTCACCGTCACCGTTAAAGGGCTAAGCGCGCCCTCACCCACGACAACAGGATTGGCCGTTCCTAGCCTCAGATAAATCTTAGCTGTCGTAAAAAACACATCGTTCGGATTCATCGTAAAACTAATCGTCAGTTGTACCTGCGTTGTGCTGATGATTTTTTTACGAATAGCAATATTCGAAACAACTTTCGGCAACCCCTGCGTAGAAGAACCAATCGTATTCAAACCGGCGGATTTGATCTGGGCCAGCTGATCGGCCACGTCCCCGGGTTGGCGCGGCGGAAGCTTGTTCAAAAAACTGGGCATCACTTAACCTCGATAGGCAACTTCGGCGTAACGCACAACGTCAAGAGCTCGTTCGCTACCGTATCCGTTGAACCGTAGTCCACCTTAACCTGAAGGTGTCTGACCGGTAACGGTACAGCACTTTGATTTGCACTTATTGGCCATCTCCTAGCCATTATGGTCTGTGATTGCACCAGTTGAGCGGGTTCGTTCTGCACCAACGGCAGAACCGTAAACGGCGCGACTGCAAGACCGGGAGCATTAATCTCGTTCGGCAGCCACGATACTGTCGGAACACTACCGATCAATGCTGAGTATGCGCTGATGAACTCTATCGGAACCAGATTCTGCGTCGGCTCGCTCATTATGATATTGCCGATAATAATGCTCATCGGATAACTGTTCCCATTATCCTGAAAGGTTGTTGCGGCAAAATTCCGAACATAAATGAAATCGTTCGCCACGTTAGAAGCGAGCAACAACGACCATACTCCGGGTGCGGTTTCCACCGACGATATAACTCCGGCGTGCGGAAGACCGCTGAGCAAGGGTTGATATACGGGAGAAAAATTATTGACGTTGATCCCGTAGCGCAACAAGGAGTCCGTGCCGTTACTGATCCAGATTCCCGCGTCATAACCATTACGATGAACCGTAATTGACGAATTACTCGGAAGCCAAGGACTCGCTTGGACAATGGTGCTACCCCAGCCATTCAAAAGAACGTTCCCTATTGGACTTACAGGGTTTCCACCTAGCTCTTGTTTCTGACCGGCCTGAATCTCAAAAAATTGTGATCCTGCCGTGTACGCAAGCAGTGTGTCTCCGTCCTGCTCGAGACAATTCGGCGTAAGAACTCCGATATGTGTCAAATACTTGTCCGGATAGAACGCGGTCGTCTGCGGGCCGCCTTGGATCGACCAAAACATATCCGCTACAGCAACAACGACGCCACCGGTGATGACACGCAAGCCCGTGACGTTGCCGGGGAACGTAAAGGAATACGCAGGAGGAAAACACGACTCCGGAATCCCATTCAAGGTGTCTGGTCCTGCCGAAAAGTAAACCTTGTTGCCAACCGCCATCCAGATGCGTCCGTTCCAATACACGATCATCTTGCCGCCAGTCATAACGGTCGATCCAGTTTGACCCGGCGGTGTGTCGTTCAAATGACTGAGCGGAGCAATCAGCGAGGTGATCAATTGGGAGTCTGGCACCGCGTCGACAAAAGTCCATGTCGAGACCGACGCAAAAATTTCTTCGGTAACGTCGTTGATGGAGAACGTGTAAGTGCCCGCTGTCCCGACACCAACAGTAACAGTAAGTTGTACTCCGAATCCCGAGTTATTAAAATTGAAATAGTTCCACGGCAGACCCCACGTATCAGCGCTCCCGCCGAGCGTGTACGGCGCATCGCTAGTAGTTAGATTGGGGGTAGTCTTCTTGTTGCCTATCGGAGCTCCGTTGCGAAGAAGCTGCGCAGTTACCGTGCAGGGGGCGTTCGTGCTCGATGTCTTCGCGTGAAACGCCGTCTGAATTCCTGTGATCACCCCGAACGGGACGTTCAAACCAAATGTCGTTGCGTTCAACGGGCCGCTGCTTCCCAAAACGGCGACTTTAAATGCGACCGTGACACCGTTCAGGGCCGTGCCACTCAGGGTCCAATTCGGATTATATGTTCCGGTGCTACTAACCTGTTGGAAAGCATCGGCGATACCGTAGACTGATCCATTTTCCTGAGTAGTTATACTACCCAAACTTGTGTTGCTCGCGGGCACAGTAAAGGATGGCGACGCGTCCGCAAGTAAAAACGTACAGATTGCATCGTTGGCGGTCGTCGTCGTGACTGATCCCGTCGCAGTGCTGGCGCTGCTTGAAGCCGGAGAGCCGGAGTCCTGTTGTGGGGCGCTCCCTATGATACCGAAAACTTCTTGCACAAGAAGTAGCAAGCCTCCGGTGCCGCCAGAGTGAGAATTCGCTGTGATCGTCGGAGCCGTAGTCGCCGGATTGTAGCATGCGAACACAGCCATAGTCCCAGATGCCGCAAGTTGAGTGTAGGTTCCGCTTTGGTTACTTGAAATTGTCGGAACCCCGTCAACGCCCTGCACGCAAACGATAATCGCGTTTCCAGATGTAATCGTACCGAGAGTCGCAGTGCAGGAAGTTGGCGCGCCGTTGGCCGGGGTGTAATAAATGGTTAGCCGAATAGTCTCAATAGTCGGTGTAACCGATGATACCCCTCCAGTACGCTTAGCTTGAATTCGAAGGCCAAAAGAACTGGCGTTCACAATCGACGGAGTTAAGCTCATCCCCCACAAATCGTTACTCGCGCCATAAGTTGCCTGACCAAAAGAGCCGACAGGCCAGTTGGCCGAGCTAGCTTTGTTACTGCTAAATGTTCCACCGGTGCTTGTAAAAAGCTCAATAGTGTTGTCAACGACGAAAATGCCAGAAATGTTGCTCTCTCTAAAAAACGACGCAACCACCCCGTTTATTGTTGCAGTTGAGGGTATGGCAAATCCGAAGTTCGAAAAATCTGCGTTCTGCGTAAAAAGATGTGTTCCGTCCGGAGAACTGATCCATGTCGATCCAGATACCGTCCATGCGGTCTGAGAGCCGCCGCTGTCGCTGACAAATGTGGACGGCGCTGTCGCTCCCGTGTTTGTCTGACTGCCTGTTACATATTGTGCTGATCCTGACGCGCCTTGAACTTTTGCAAAGGTGACCGCGCCGCTGCCTTCCGTAACCCCGATAGTGGCATAGGATGCGCCGGTTTGAGTGACGTTATTTGGCGTCGTCCACGATCCGCCAGTGCCGAGACCCGCAATTACCGCGCCAGAATCGTAAACACTCGGGGACGGGTTCGACACCGCACCGTCAAAATAATAAATTCCGCCGCCGTCGTCAACTCGGTAAATCTCTATCGCATTAAATGTCGCAGTTCCAGAATCGCTGGACGGGCCGTAGTTCGTGGCGGTAAAGTTAAATGTGAATTGCGTGTTCGAGGCAGACGTGACCTGAACTTGAGAACCGTTAAGGAACGACGCGCCTGTCAAGCCAGCTATCGTTACCCAAATGCCGGGAGAAAAAATTGCGCTCGCTGGAGAGTAGCCGCTTACCAGACAAGTCACAACGTTGTTGTTCACGCCGACGTTAGAGATCGTCGCAACGCTATTGCACAACGGATTCTGAGCCCCAGATGAAGTCAGAGCGCCCTCACCGATCAGTGTCGTTATCGCGTTCAGAGTATAACCTGAGTCGGAGATGGTTGTTCCGGTATTCTGCCCAGCGTTAGCGGCAGCGTTGATTTGTGCCTGAGTCAAGTTCGCTTTAAAAACTGACGTACTTAAGCCCGAGGACAGCACCGTAAACGCCGAGTTGTTCAAATACGGCGCGTTCGTCATACCCTGCACTTGGAACACAGCGCCCGCAACGTAGTTGTTCACACCAGTGAAAGTCACAACGCCAGAAGATATTGAGAACGCGGTGACGCTGACGCGCTGTGGCCCGAGGATCGGCCCGGTGAAATTTGAAGGCTGGCTCGCAGTGCTCAGTTCACCGTAATACGTGCGATAGGCGTAAACCCATGAGTATCCGGAAAATGCCAGAGGGGAGCCGTAGCCGTAGTTCGTCCATGTTACGCCGGAGTCTGTCGTTGTACTTCCGACGCCGGTGGACCAAACAGGAATCGTAGTTCCTGATGTTCCCGGCGTGGTAGCGATCTCAATGTTGCCGTTCGTATCTAAGATGACCGCATCTTTGGCAAACGCTGTACTTGCTATCCAGTTCCCAATAGAACCGCAATTGAGCCACGTGATGTTGCCGTCCAGCGTACTAGAAAGTATTGGCGTGGGCCATTGAGGCTCAAGAACTCCCGACGTGGTATTCGCGCCAGCCGTGAGCAACTCGACGTTGCCGTTCGTGTCTTCGAGAATCGAATTGGTCGCATAGGGAATGACTGACTTCCAGAAAACTCCTGTAGTCAGAACTGGGGCGACAGTTGGCGCAGCAATGCCCCAAGCGGAAACGTTGCCGAGGTTATCGATCTTGATCGCGTCAACGCCGTCAGCATAATAAGTCATGTTGCCGACTTGAGCGATATGACCTTGGTTCGGAGTGCCTTTAACCAACTTAGACGTTAACGCTGACGGAGTCACTGTGTAGAGGTTTTGATTTGTGTCCGCGTAAATGGTGATGTTCTCGTTCAGGTCCCGCGTGCCGTAGAACTGATTGACGATCTCGTTCACAGCAAGTTGCTGGGTGCAGTACTTCACGAACGGTGGACGGCGACGGACTGTCAACTGGTCTGTATACTCGCAGTTGATGCCGTCCCATGCCATGTCATGAAATTGAACGGGATTTATTCCGATAAAGGTCAACGCAGAGTACAGCGGCTGACGATTCGGCACCCATCCCCGAGCGAAGAACGAAACTGTTATCGGCTCAGGCACTCGCGTTGCTGGCAAGAGATCACCTTAAATTACGTGACGAAGATCGTCGTTCATGTAACGCGGAGCTGGCCGCTTGTTCGGACGGCAGTAATCAGGGCCGTTGTTCCAATCGTGGCCTTCCGTAGGTTCAGTGGAGTTTATCCAACCGTCTTCCTGCCCAACGTCTTCCATGCGCATAGTTGAAACCGATCCGTCTTCTCGTGAAACCTCAGGAATCGGAGGAGGTGTAGGAAAACTGTCGTCGACGTTCTCAACCTGCGTCTGCGGGCCGATCTGACCCCCAAAATCAACAGGGCCTTTGTCTGTAATTTTTTCAATCATGACAAGCTCCTTAGTTTCGCCGAGGTCGCGGGCAAAAAGTCGGCGTCACGCAGGCCGACCGGAATGCCGTCTGCCGCACCGCTGTCGCTACAGCCGGGTGCTAGAAATCCGTCGGGACGTGGGCCGATGAGGGGCGCGCCTTCCCGGCCAGCTGTGACCAGCTCAGCGCCTTCGCGGAGTTCTTCGGCGTAACTACGAGCGTACTGAGTCTCGGAGTCGTGCGAGCTCGCCTGAACGGTCGCGGTGCCGATAGGCTTCGTCTTCAATACAGTTAGATGTTCAGCGGCTTCGCAACATCCTCGCGAGCCAGCTTTATCGAAATTCATTATCGTCTCCTTAATCTTGAAACAACTGGAGGAACCTCGCGAACCGCAGCCTGACCCTTCAGCCAGCCGTTCATTTCCGCTTGACCCTCGATGATCTTTCCCAAAAGTTCGGTTTGTTTGACAGACTCTGCCTCGATATGGGCAAGATGATTTTCCGCCTGAACCTTAGTGGACGTTTCTATGTTCGCGAGACGCCCTTTGACTTCATCCCATTCGTCCATAAGACGACCCCCAAAATATTTTGCGAGCCATCCGAGGCCGCCTAACAGGGCCGTTACAACTGCGTGTGGTAAATAGTGCAACTCTGGGGTGATCATTGGTTCCCTTATTGCCACTTCCATCCGCAACGGCACTCAACGGTGCCGTCATGATTTCGTGGTTTAGTTAAAATCGCTCTACAGCAGGGACAAGTCCGCTGCCAGTTAACTGATCTCTTCGTCATCCTCGTCGAGGCTCGAAATAACCATACCGTCCCATCTGCCGTTCACGAAGTAAAGCATCACGAGCCCGGCCTCCTTGACATCCAGAGCGTTCCTGTCGCCCTTCACCAGATCGCCAAGACGACGAAAACAGGACCCTGAAAAGATATCGAGAACCGGTCCTTTGATCTTTCCGCTTTCGATGCCTTTCATTTGTTTCTTCACAAAAACATCGAACCGTTTAGTGAACTCGGCGTAGCTCTCGCCGTCCGGAGCGTGCATCTCTGGATTCTGCATCAAATGCTTGACGGTCTTCTTTCGATCTGGGGTCTTCTTATCGCCACCGATAGTTCCCAGATTCCATGTCTTCATGTCGTTATTGATAGTGACTTTCGGATCGGTGGGCAACCCAGATTTAACAAGGTCGGCAGTGCCGCTCGTCCGTTTAAAGTCGCAAGAGAAAATCTCCGTGATTGACAGAGTTTGCAGATAGTTCGATAGGGTTGCTACGACGCCCTGCACGCCCTCATCAGACAAGTGCGCATCAACCCAACTGTCGCAGCGCTGCGCCACATCGAGCGGTGTCTCTCCATGACGCATACAATAGATGACTTTCGACGTATCGATCATCGACTTGTCGAGCATCGAAACTTTTCGAAGTTCCGACATCCCTTCCATAGTGCTACTGTCGGAAAGAATCTCAGGTTTGAGGGCTTGTTTCACGCGAAGTGTGTCTAACACGACTAATACCTCTTCAAATATGCGAGAGCCATCTCAAGCATTTTAATATCGTCCTTGAACATTCCTAGCGCGGCGTTGCACTTTCGATGAACGAACGCTCGTAAATCCTTAGTCTTGTGATTGTGGTCTAGAACCGGATCAAGAGCGTCGTGGCCCTTAACGACTTTATTCATCGGCTGAAAACATAGGCCGCAAAGATCGCCTTGCGTAGTCCTGCGCTCTTCGTACCCCTCAACAGAGAGCCCGAACTGATTTTTAATTTTTCGCGCTCGAACGTTTTTTCGAATCTGGTCGCCGCGCCTCTCATAATCTTGCTGATAGGTTTCTTTATACTTATCTGTTTCGTGATATCTTTGTTGAGCTTCAGCATGCTTACCAGATCGACGGTATTCCTCTTGGCCTCCATACTCATGATCCCGCCTATACGCAGTCCAGCAGGAGTTGCACAACTTCATACCGCGTTTCTTACTCTTGGAGAATTCAGAAGGCTCTCCTTCGAACTCACATTTCAAGCATTTCATAATTTTCTCCCTAAAAGAAAGTGGGGCGATGTTTAGGGCACCGCCCCGATAGACAGGAGCTACCTGTTTATCAAATTGATAATAACAATGTCACCAATCCCAAAAACCGTAATAGAGCCCATCGTCAAGCAACGGGTTCGAGGGCACCAATGTAACGTCTGTCTGTTCGTTGTCGTCGAAGCCTGCCGCTTTCGCGATCTCCAGCTGAAGCTTTTTGTACTCCGCGTCAGCTTTCGGGCTGTTCACGTAGCGGTACATTCTCGCCAGCACGGCCTGTCGATACAGCGGAGCGTAATGATCCGGAAATGGCGACCAATTCTGCGAGGGGTCCGTCTTAAGCGGCGCGGCAACCTGATAGACCAGCTTCGCGCCCCAAGATATAGTGCCGGGGCACATGTAAAAACGAATAACCAACGTGCCGTCCCCGTTGTCGTGCTGCACCGCAACCAGCGAGGGGTCCTCGACGATGCGAGACAGCGGGAGTTGCCGCTTGGCGTAAATGAGTCGATTGTAGTACGGGGCGCTCGTGTCAGTCATCATGTACATATAGGCTTCTTGCATCCAGCCGTAATCGAAGATGCCCGGCGCGCCGAGGATGTCGCCGTTGTTCTGACCTGCGACAGCGGCGAATGAAAACGACGACGCGGTGACCGCAGTGATCGCGTAGCCTTGGGTCCATATAGTGCCGACGCTGTTTGTGGTAAGCACGCTATTATAGGCGGCAGGGTTCGCAGCGTTGCTCGCTTGAGCCACCACGCCGTTCAAGAACACCGTGTTGCCGACAATAAATCCGTGAGGTTCTAGGGTGTTGACTGTGACGACTCCGCCGGAGACAGTGATGCCGGAATTCGAGGCTAGCGCTATAGCCCAACCCTGATTAGAACTTCCGAGAACAAACGAGCTCGATCCGGCCCAAATGTAGTCCTGTTTGAATGGCGCAGTAACGAGAAAGTTGGGGTAGTCTTTGCGATTGATCTTCCAGTTATTTTCGGCAGTGAGGAGATCAGCCAGAGCATCGTTGCAGATAGATAGGCCGGGTTCGTTGAGGTAGCCGCCAATACCCGTGACGGGGAGTAACTCGACGTGAGTACTGGCGAAATTGAGGACTGACTGAAGAGTATTTGTGAAATGCCCACCTGTCGGTGGAGCAGCGGGAGGTAGCTGCGCAACAACTCCACCCCACCAATAATACGCTACAAGACTGCCGGTTGGGGGAGCGACAAAAAAGGTAATTGTCAGCCCACTCAATGTATAATCTATACCTTGAGTTTGTAACACTCCGTTCCAATACAATTGCAAAGTCGACGCTGGATTAGGAATGTTCTGCAAGGTAAAGATCGTATTTACTCCGTTTACAGTACCGGACGGAGTTTCATTTGGCTGATAAGGCATTACAACTCCTATAAAGTTGAACCGGCGCTCACCACGCTCCGCAATGGGGAGGAGGGATCATCAGTTTGCCACGCACTTCACACGCAATGTGTCACTGCCTTGATAGTTCGTGGCCACAGCCGCATCGCTGTAGAGAGTCAGAACCACTGAGGTCGTGCTGATCGCCCCAGTTTGCTTGACTACGTAATTTGTCGTTGTCGTCGCGCTGACTGTATTGGCCTCACAGGTCCAACTCGTTGTAGCCGCTGGCATCGTGATCGTGCAGGCCGTTAATGGATTGGTTCCGGTGAACACTTCAAACGATCCGGTACCATTTGGTGCTGTGATCGCTGCGACTGTCCCGCCGCACCCAGCCCCGGCAATCGTTGGCGCAGTATGGGATATTAAGAGATTAGGACTTGTCGCTATCTGCCCGGTGGTTGAGTTGTTAAACGTGAATCCTGGGAACGCTGCACCCCCAGCATAGGTGATCCCTGCAGAGCCGGTCTGCGCGGCATTGATGAGCGTAAGTTGTGGGACTTGAAGGTAATGCGTACCTGTGCACCCAGAATCCGTTAGAACTAAACCAGAATTACCGTTTAGTCCCGCGCCTATAGTCGGTGTCAGCAACAAAGTGTCGAGGGTGCTCGCTCCAGCACCGCCCCAACAATAACCCAGGAACTTAATCGGTGGGGCTGGCTGAGGAGTGCCTACCGTCGCCGGTATAGGATTCTGGAAAATGGAGCTTGTGGAACCGATTCCAAGGAAACCGGGAGACGTGTTGCTACAAGTCGTCATGTCACGGACAGTGAGCGTGATTCCCGTCCCGATGGTGTCTGTGTGAGTTCCACAATAGCTCGTAATCACTCCACCGCCAGAAACGGTAATGTTGTTCCCAAGGTTAAGGGCCGTGCCTCCTATACTGGCCTGATCCTCAATGGCAATGTCATAAAGATTGTCCACCAGAAGAGTTCCTGTGTCCGCTCTCAGGTAGTTATTTGGTCCAGTGCCAGACCAGTTCTCGATGTACCAGTTAATGAAGGAATGGTAGAGGTTGATGTTCTGCCCGCCAGTGGCCGCGATCCACACACCTTGCTGGTTCGTGTTCGGCTGGATCATAACATTGCGATAGTTGCCGTAGCCAAAGGAGGTCGTACCGGAGGTATTCGTGTACTTCAGAACGGTCGTGCAATTCCCATAAACATCGTCCTGCATGTCGATGCGTTCGGTGTAATTCGTGACGTTATCGAGCCACATACAGATGCCGCTTGCCCCCGTGAAGCCTGAGATGAATAACCGACGAAGCTTGAGGTTCTGTTCATCCCCACCATGAACACCGACTCCATTCGCTGCCGAGGTGCCTAAAATAGTCAAATCACTTAACTGCGCCCCTGGCACTGTAGAGAACGGGCTAGTGTTCAGTCGGAAATTGTCACCGTTCACAAGGCCATTTATAAAAGTGGCCCCTACGCCCGCTCCTTGGACGGTGACATAGGGACTACTGATCGTCACGGTTGTACTTAGGTTATAGATTCCAGCGGGAATGATGATCCAGCCCGAAGGATAGCCGTTGCGTAAAGGAAGCGCCGCATAAGCCGCCCGAATCCCTACGCCTAAATCTGGACTCTGTGAGTACGTCAGCCCATCCACGAAGATGATGTTGTTAAGGGAGGAAGGATTAAGCGAACCGCCGCCTCGAATTTGGGACATGTCAATCAGAGTCGCTGTATAAACGCCGCCCGCAGCTAACAAACCGAGCAAACAACCAAAAATAACTGTGCGAAATACTTCTTTAAATTCATTCCAGATTTTCATTACCCTTGATCCTTTCCAAACATTGTCGAGATTTTGTTCGTGGCATACGGAGCCAAAGCGAATGAGGTCAATCCGCCAAGAGCCGCGACGTTCGGAAGCTCATGTGCTGCCCAAACAGAGTGCGTAGTCCATGCGAGTACAAATCCACTGTGAATGAAGGTCATTACTCTCGCAAAAGAAACCGTACCGTCCGCCTCAGAAAAAGCGCTTCGAATTACACCCATTTCATCACCTCAGAGAAAATTGGAAGGGGCCGCTGCGCTTACACGCCCAGATCGCGACCCCCGTTGTTGTTTTTAAGCTTTAGGACCGGGATCACCTTTCGGACCTTGAGCGCCGTCCTTGCCATCTTTACCGGGCGCGCCGTCTTTTCCGTCGTGACCATCTTTACCGGGGTTGCCATCCTTCCCGTCTTTGCCGTCTCGACCATCGTGACCGTTGACGCCGTCGTGGCCGTCTTTACCGTCATGGCCTGACGCGCCATCGTGGCCATCTTTACCGGAAAGGCCGTCATGGCCGTCGAGGCCGTGCAAGCCGTCTTTTCCGTTTACGCCGTCTCGACCGTCCTTGCCGGGCATACCGTCTTTCCCGGCTTTACCAGCGAGTCCCGCCGCGCCAGCCGGGCCTACCACAGTTTTACCTGCGGGACCGACCGGGCCTTGCGGGCCGGGCGTACCGTGTCTCAGAAATTGCAACACAAGAGACAAAGCGGCAACTCCTAGTGCAATGTAAGTCAAATCAATCATCGTTCCTCCGATGCGGATAGAGTGACTGGGTTTTTATTGGAACAGCTCGTTCGACGGCAACGACTGGAACAGACGATTGAAGGTGTTCGTATCGAAGATGTCCTCTTCGCTATCCCAATGTGCCGGTCGAGGCTCCGGGCGAATCTTGCATTGATTCCGCTGACACAGAATGTAGCCGGGGCCGCTCTTTTCCTGAATCCAAACGCAATGCGTGTTTCCGTTCGGGTGCGCGTGGGTGCAAGTTCTCTTCGCCATGCGATCCGCTTCGCGCTTGGCTAGCATGCCCACCGCGTTATCCTTGCGCTCTTGGTTCTTCGCAAGAATCTCAGCGGCCTCTTTGTCGAGCGCCTTCTGCTCCATCACCGTAGGCTTTTTCATGGCCTCGACGAGGGCTGCCGTCTGCTCAGCGAACATCTTTTGCTGAGCCGCCAGAATCTCTTTCAACTCTGATACTGATACAGACTTTTCTTCACTCATGGTACTTCTCCTTTATTCCATATACTTCGGATATAATTGTTCGAACCAGCGTGTCGATCTTTGATCGTTCGCCGGATCGCCGAATTCTTGTATTGTGCCTCGATACGTAATCGCTCGCGCCTTGATTAGCGCGATCAACGTCGAACGCCAACCGTGTATTTCTCTCGTGGCGAGTTTCGAAGTATCCAGAGTCACATGCGGATACTCAGGAATCCACTCTTTCGGGAGTCCTGCTACATACTCAAAATCCCAGCGCCACTTCGTCGGCGCGTTCGGGTCCCACTGTTGCCAGTCGTATTCGTCGTGACGCTTCGGGCGATAGATCGCGACCTGATCGGCTGAGCCGTCCTCGACGCGAAGGTCAGGATTCAGCGTCCAGAGTCGTCGAAGAATTTCCGTGTAATACAGTCGCGGACCCGCGCTACGATCCGGGTCCTCCAGCTCGTCCTGCCGCCAAATCTTTTTCTTGGCAGCCATCTTCAAAAGCTGTTCGCGCTCTCGAAGGTTAGCCTCTTCGGGACTCAGCTTCGTGTCCCCGAGGTTAGTTCGATCAATTTCTATACGCACAATTCCTCCCGTGTTCCGTCTTCCTTAACTTCGTCCAACCTAACTGCGTCACCGATGATCAGCACCGCCATATCAGACTTTTCGGCATAGTCGCGGGCTACTTCCAGAATGTCTCCAATGACTTGAAGAATGTCATTCCGCTCTGCAAACTGATGTGCCAACTGCATGTCGTAAATGCTGGAGACGAGCACACAATACAGCGGTGTGTACTGCAAGATCGCTTTGATGTCGCCGAGATCGCTCTGCGGGTCGATCAAGCGGTTCACCACGTAAACGGTCTTCATGGTTGAAAACTCTTGACTAACTGATCCCACAGTCCCACGGCCTCTGAGCCGCGATGTCTACAAATTCGAAGAAGATAGGCAGGAATCAACAAATCTTCGTGATTTTGAAAACACTCTTCGTGACTATCAGCTACTCGAATTAAGACTTTTATGCCACGATGCTCAAGCCAAGCAAAACGACGAAATTGATCAGGCCGCAACTGATCGTGACCGATTTTCAACTCAATTGATACGCCGTCATCAGGCCACCCATTTTTCAGAGGACCGATCATCTTTAAAGCTTTCCTAAGTCGACAAAGAGTCCCGTTCTGAAGATGTTCGTCAGAACTTTCTTCGAAGTGAGTATGGTAATACTTTCGCTGACCTCTACGAACCTTTTCTCGATTTTTTGCTCGATATTTCCGATTATTTTCACGAACTGCTTCTGGGTGTTCCTTCCGATATCTACACTGCGCTTCCGCTGCCTTTCTGTGCTTCTCATCTTCAAAAATTCGCTTCATTTTTCAAATCTCCAAATAAAATGCGTTAATATGGTACGGCATACCAGCTGCGCCAGCCGAACAGGTTGCGGTCCAGTTGTAAGCTGCGGCTCCTTGGTCCGTCCATACAACCGTTCCGTCAGCCGTAGTCCCACCCGCGTCATTCCAAGTTGGGACACTAGAGGCGGACGCACCCCCGGTCGTCACCTTTTGAATGTGATTCGATGGATCACGGACTTCTATGCCTAGCGCATAGGGGTAATTTGACTGCCACGGTGCCCAAATAGCGTTTTGATAGAGCCAACGGTCGGACGGCAAGAACATTGTAAAAGGGGCCTGCGCCAATGTGGCAGAGTTCGGATAATCGATGATCATACGAACTGTACCGCCCGTACTTTCTTTTATTGTGATAGTTCCGGCGGCTTGAGTGCCTCCAAACGTAATCACCAATCCGACGAGCGCGTTATTTTGGCCAGAAGTAACAATTGTCGTTTCCGTTGCCACTGTGATCGTTGTCTCTTGAACAGACATGAAAACCTCTTGACAAATCTGAATTTTTGTGGTACTGTTGCCGATAGGAGGCAACCATGAAAAAAGTAGTTCCGACGGAACGGCAAACATTCATTGGATTTCAACAAATAGTTGTCCGTCATCGGGATCGCTGGCCGGATCGCTATCAAACATTCCTTCAATCTTCAACCTACAATTTGCGCTCCAAGAGAACGTCATCTACATGACAGACGAAGATAGTTCTCTGATCGCAACCCACCAATAAATCTCGAAAATTTGAGGGGTTCTTCTGAAAAGGAGAGCCCCTCGAAGTCCTTGTTAGAGGTTTTCGTTTATACGGGATCAATGTCGAACTGAGTCAACGTAGCGGTGTTGGCGGCATTAGCCCCCGAGAACGCAGCGGTCACTGAGAAATGCATCCCTGTGGCGAAGAAGTTGGCCGCTGTCAACGTAGTCGGCGTGACGTAAGTTTGAGCTTGTATCGTCCCGATGTTACCGATCCAACCCCAAAAAATACCGAAGATTTTCGTTGAAGTTGGGTCCCACATCAGCTCTGCTTCAATCATCCAATTACCCGATACTGAAGTGACAGTTTGCGCTGTCATCGCGGCAACGGCACTGTTTGACCCTGCGGTTGCGCTGTTACCAAATTGAAGAGTCGGAATGAAAGTCGTGGCCGTACCGGCTCCTGTAAACAGACCGGCTGCTTTGACATCAAACACAATGTTTTGGTAAAGCCTCTGCCATCCAGTATCGCTATTGAAGGGAGCGGGCATCGGAGAAGCAGACACTTGACAAGTGATCGCACTGCCACCGGCGTCGGTGAAGACCGTCTGAGTCGTACCGATGTTAGCCAGCGAGACGGGGAGCTTAAACCCCTGATCAGCAATCGAAATAGGTGTAGGCATTGTAATCTCCTTTTCGTCTGTAGACTCAGGGCTCTCGATTTAACAAGAGCCCCAGTCTCAAACTTTATCCGATTGTCGATTCAGCAGTGATCCTGCGGAACTTGTCCGAAGAAGCATGCGTCGGGGCAACAGCCAGCCCGAAGAAGAAGTTGTACACCGATGCCGCCTTGATCAGAGCAGCCGGGTCAAGAGAATTCGAACCTTCTTGGAAGTTCACAGTCTTCACCGTAAAATTCTTCTGGTTCAGGTTCGTCTTGCCGAGCGAGCTGGCGATGACCGCCTGATGGCCCACAACGTATGCGTGATACGCGGTGTGCGCCGAGCCCTGCCAGGAAGCGGCCGTGGTGACAGCGTTCGATTCGTACCATTCGACGCCGCCGACGTTGCCGATGTAAGCACCCTTGATTCCGACCAGAGCCGGGTTCGAGGAGGCCAGTTTCTCGCTGAACTTCATCAAGTCAGCCATGCCGGAAGCGCTAGCGTCGTTGACGAGGTCGTATGCGCCCAAACTGTGGATGACGCCGAAGAACAGGCCATTAGACTTGGGCTTCACGTCAAACGAACGCAACTGCCACACAGCCTTGCGGGCGATGGACGCGTTCATGTAGTTGCCGTCGTTCACGTCGATCCTATCGAGCGTAGTTGCGGCAGCCTGAGTGTCGATAGCGGTCCAAATGACCGTATCAACAGACAACGCGCCACGGTACGCCAGAAGCGAAGAGCCTTCCGCTACCGTGTTGGAAATTGTCGTGAGAACAACCTTATTCGAATAGCTGATGTAATCAGCGTAGTTCGCGAGGTTGATGGTCGCCGTGTTCTGAGTCAGAGACTGACCAGAAGCAGGCGTGCCTTCAGTGACCGCGTTCGTGTTAGCAGCCATTTTCGTGTAATCGAAAATCTGCATTGCCACGCCGCTCATGTCGGGCATGATCTTCAAATCGCACGCAGCGTATCCAAACAAATTGGAATACAGCGTGTCCAGCGCCACGCGGTCGTAGTAGACCGTGGGGTAAGCAGCGAGTCCGCTAGAAATAACGGAGGCGCTTGTGGGAAGTGCCATTTCATTTCACCTTTGAAGTGAGTTAATTGTTATTTTGCCGACCGAGGGATGCCCTTACCGAGCTTCTCAAATTCCTCTCGGGGCAAATCGTACAATTCGTCCTCAGTCAGCTCGGCCTTTACGACCGGGGCGTCGCTTCGAGTCGTCGAAACGCTGCTTGCTTTCTTCGGGCTTCGTACCGGCGTAACGTCGGCCACTACTTCCGGCACAGTAGGCTCAATCCGAGTCTCTTTGCCTTTCGTTGTGGTTTCCGTCTTCGTGGGTGCGCTCGCTTCATCAGTCTTCAGCTTGAGTAATCCCCTCTCGCTGAGGTCATCAAAAGCCTTCTCAAGGTTTTCTTGAGTGAACTCGTGGTAGTTGTGACTTACGACCCAATTTCTGATCTGATCGCCGTTCTCCGGAGACGTAATGTACTCAGGGTGTCCCGCGACCCAGTCACGTTGAATCTGCAAACTCTTTTCTTGCGCGGCGCGAGCCTCATCGGCTGCCTTCTGCGCGGCCTGCCACGTCTTAAACTCTGTGACATCCATGCCAGTCAGTTCTTTAAACATGGCCTTGAATGCTTCCGTGGGCTTTTTTTCAAACTGCTGTTTAAAAACGTACTCCTGATCGTCGCTAATCACAGGCTCTTTGGCCGGTTCCGGCTCTTTCGGATGCTTCCGTTGAAACTCCCGAATAGTGCGCGTGGCGTTCTCTTGAGCCTTAACCAGACGGTCATTCAAATCCTTGATGGCGTCGAGCTCCGTCTCGCCACGGCCCTCGAAAACTTGCACGCCGGTGCCGTCGCCCAGATCGATCTCTCGACGAACGATATACTCGTTCGGCTCGCCGTCGTCTTCCTCTTCGGTAGGTGTGACAGGTTCATCGACCTTTTCAGATTTCTTAAACCGACCGTGCTCGTCGCGCTCTTGCTCGGTCTTCTCGGCAGCCTCGCGCTCTTCGATCTCTTCCGGAGTCTCTTTCGCTTCGGTCAGAGCCTTCTCGCGAGACGCTGCATCCGCCGCCAAAGTCTCAGCAGCGATTCGGTCCGCTTCTGCCGCTTTCTCTGCAGCGGCCTTCTCTGCGGCTTCCTGCTCTTGCCCTTCCTGTATAGCCAGCTGACGCAATTCCTCTAGGGACAGTGCGTCCAGTTCGGCTTCCGTTTTCGCTACCATTGCGGTTCTCCTTGATTTTTCTGATCCTGCTCAAATGCGTTTAGTTGTGCGAACCATTCGGCTTCAGCTTCCGTGCCGAACGCTAACACCGTTTCGATCACCGTGAAAAGCTGGCCAAAAATCTCTCGGGCGACTCGCGCCTTAACGCGGCACTGCTCGCTCTCGGTCTCGTCGGCAACATTCAATGATTGCTGCAGAGCCCCCTGAACAATATTATCCGCAATCTTTTTGATGTACGGCCAACCGGGAGTGCTCGAAGTTTGGGTTAGAATTACCTTAAGCGCTCTCAGTCGTTCTTGCTCGGCTTGAAGGCGCGTTTGCTCTTGCTTCTCTAATACCTGTTCCTGCGTCAATACTTTTTCTTCAGCCATTCTTCTTCCTCGACTTCGGGACATATCCCAGACTAATAAGATTTTGAGGACCCTGCTCCGACTCTCTCTGCCAGACGCCCTCGTGCAGAACTTCATAGCATCGGGAGTCTAGATTCCAGCGGCGCAGACCTTCCAGTCTCGTCGACTGATCCAGGCCGAACTGCCGGTTCGAACTCGTGTCTCGACGCTCGTCGGGGCGACGGTACGACGTACCGGGGTCATAAGTTTGCTCTTGCTCACCGAGAGCCTCGGCGGCGTCAGGTTTCCCTGCAGCCTCAAATTCTTCGTTAGTCATTAGACTGTTCCTTGCGGCATTTCCGAATTTTCACCGTTCTGATTATCCTGCATGTTCTCTAGAGCGTTTTGAGCGACATCGATGTGAGACTCCATCGCTTTCTTTACAGCAGCGACTCCGGCCTGCACCGTGCCCTTCTCGTTGATCGCTTCCAGATTATTTTGATGCTTCTGGGCCTCGACAGCCTGATCTTGCTGACCTTTCGCGTACGCCGCGTTCTGCTCCTGCATACGCTTCAGATCGTCTGGCGTCATGTTCTGGAAGTACAGATCAACGTCGAAACCTTGAGCGTCGAGCATATCCGCCGCCCAGTTCGCGTAGTCAAACTTCTTGGCTTGAATCTGCAGCGAGGTCTGAACTGCCGGAGCGCTCAGCAACTGAATGATCATCGGAGCCAGTTGAGCTGACGCGGCTTTCGCGGTCAGATCGGCTCCGGCCAACACATCAATATCGATCTTGGCGTTATAGACTTCCTCGATGCTGCCCGACCACTCTTTTCCTTCCTCTTCCGTAAGAATCCGATTGATATCTTCCGGCTGGAGGTTCTCCATGCAGAGCAGCATGAACTTCTCCAACGTCGGGAGGTAGATCATGTTGATGAAAATCTCAAGAAAATACTGCAGACGTTGAATAACGTCGCCCGTCAAAGCCTGCACGCCAGAGCCCGTACGTAGCGCCTGCGTCGGGAGGTTTACGCCGCCTTCCGCGCCAATACGCTTCGAGGCTCGCGCTTCGGAGTTCGCCATCGCCGCCGTAGCAGCGCCGCTAACATCCGGAGTTACCAGTGGCTTCAGTTCTGAAGTCTCGGTAATAACGCGACCGGGAGCCAACGGGATGTTCTGGGTGCCCGGGCCAACGCCCTTGAGAGCTTGGAACACAGGATTCAGAACGAGAGCTAGAGAGTCGATCCAGCTATTCGCCACGCCGGATTGGAACCTCTGCTCGCCAGCCAGCAATCTCGCTACACCGAATCCCCATGCGCTGCCGAGAACGTCGATGAACGCGCAAGTCCGAGCTGGAGTTTCGTTGTACTCGTTCTCGCTGAGGCGAATACACAGCTTACGCTGCAAAATGCCGATGACGTGATCTTCGGTCCAATACTCGATGTACTCCAGAGGACGCATCAGCGGGTCTGCTGACCCGGCTTCGGTGTCTAACTGCGCCTGAAACTCGCGCCACACGGCGCGCTTCTGGCCCGAAAAAGTATCTTCGGTCTGTTCACGGTCGGTAGTAAGAACCCGACGCAAAGTCTCGCGATCCGGAATACGGCTAACGCGCTTGCCGGTTTTCTTCCCATCCTCATCCAGTTCGGCGCGGCCATACGTATCCAAATCTTCGCGCCAGCCGTCTAGAGTATTCGCAGTGATCATCACCTGCTTAGCAACCCAGCGTGCGCCCTTCTGAACATCCTGACGCTTGCACTGCGCGTCAAAAGAGAAATTCTTCAGGTCGACATTCTCAAATTTCGGCAAATTCAGCAGAATGTCTTTCCACTTTCCCTTTACGTGACCGCTCGCATTTTTCGTATAAACGCGCTCGCGGACATTCTTCTGTTCCCAGCCCCACCAGCCGCAGCAGAACCCGTAGCTCAGGCACTGCTTCAGCGTCAGGCGCATCTCTTCTTTGAGCCCGGCCTGCTTGATGGCCCACGCCAATACGGACGCCTTAGCGCGAGCCGCTTCCGCTGAAGTCTTCCCTACTGGGGAAACTACAAACGGGCGGCGCTTGCCGGTGCCAAACAAGCTCATGTAGAACACGGGCATCAACTTCTCGATGCCCTCCATGACAGCGTAGATCGGCAGATTGGCGCGGGGCTTGCCGTCGGCCCACACGCGGGGCTTCTGGAGCCCGAAAATCAAATCGTTCGAGGTGTCGACGAGAGCCGGGAGCAACGCTTTCGACTGCAGGAACGCTATGCCTGCCGAAACGTCAGTGAGCACGAGTCCCAGAGCCGTAGCATCATCATAAGGCTCATCACGGAACGCGGTATGCTCTTCGGTAAAGTTCGCTACCGCTGAGAACGCAGCACTCGTATCGACCGACTCAGGTAGCGCGCCAAACCCACCGCTAGAAGCGGCCCCGCCTAAACCCGGGGAATTATCAATCGTGCCGCCAGACATTTAATCTCCTCAATCTATAATGCCAAATGATCCTTGCGCTGCAGACCAATCCGAATTGAACGCGTCGAAACCGTCACTCGGGTCCGCTGCTATTTTCTGGCGTTCGAGAATCTGATCGGCAAGAGTTACCGCTTCCTGCTGACGGACCATCTCAAAAATCGGATTTACTTTCGGCTTTATCGGTTGCGCGATCATCGTGCCGATCATATGCGTTGCGAACAGCGCGATAGTGTCGATGTAATCGTCGTGCTTGTGCTTGCCGCCAGGGAATATTTCAAACTGCGCCGCAATCTTGTCCCAAGCTGTGACCGTATCGAAAAACCGAAGACGCCGACCACTCATCAAACCTTGAAGGCTGCCGATGCGCGTGTACTTCGCGTCCTTCCGAACATCGAGCTTCAAGAATTCGAGCGGGAGAAAAACTTTCTTTTCAGAAGCCACAAGCCGAAGATAATCCATAAAAAAGATAGCACTACTAGATTTCTCAAAGTAGATTGTAACCGGCCTGTATTCGAGTGCCGCAAGGATTATCTGCTCGGCGAGCAACGACGAGGGCCACTGTCCGCCGCGAGCCTCCACAACATACTGTGTCATCTGTAGATCGTGCGCTCCGATTATTATACAAGAATCGTCTGCCGTGTCGGAGTTGGTGCTAGCGAGATCAACAAAGAAAACTTTCGGACTCAACTTCAAAACGTCGGCCTTCTTAACTCGGCACGACTCCAGCAAAGCCTTGGTAAACTTCTGACCGCCCTTCTGCATGGGCTGGTTCAGATACTGACTGGCGAACATCTCGGGATCGCTATCCCGCATGAAATCCAGTTGTGCTTTCGTGAACCCAATCAACTTCTTATCGACTACTGATCCATCTTCCAGTATCGTAGTACGGTTGACTTCTTGCTGCGGAAATAACGGCGTCAGTTGCTCTGCGTCCGCCCAGCAAGTCCGAAAGCTTACGCGCCACTCGCCCTTGATGTTGGCGCGCATGATGTTCTCGTAAACATCGCCGAAAGCATAGCGCGTACCCGTCATGATCGCGTAGAACGGCGCGTCCATCAAAGGCATGCACGCGAAGAAGTCTTGCTGAACCCGAGCCAGCTTAATCTTCGACCGATAATTCTGGTCGTTTACCAAGTCATCGAAGAAGCCAATGTCATAGTGCGTACCAGTCTTGATCGAATTCGGCGACGCGACCGTAACTGTAGCTTGCGCTAAACCCATGTTCCGGCGAGCCGGGACTGTGAACGACATCGAGTTCCCGAGGTCGCCTTCGGTACAAAACTCAGGGAAGAAGTCCGCTAAATGTGAATTCGGATTCGTGCCCGTAAAGTGCGCCCGAATTTCATTCAGCCACGCCTTCGTAATCGCGATGCTACCACGCATGATCAAAATACGGATGTCGGGGAAGTTCAGAATCGCCTGAATGATGTCGACGACAACAGCCGTAGTCTTGTAGTGACCACGAGGCCACAAGATCAGGACCTTAGCTATGTCCGATTGCTTTGCCCACGCCTTGTGGTCGTCGTACTGGAAGAACTGACTCCACAACGGCGAGTGTACCGCAGGAACGAAGTCATAGCCCAGAACTTCGGCCAGCTTCTGCTTGTCCTTCTTCAATTCCCTGCGCATTCTTTCTATTTCTGATTGTAATGCCACGCTGCCTAACCCACAGTAAAACTAAAACTAAAACAAAAATTATGAAGATAGCCCGGGGATGAGAGGGTGTTGCTCGCACTCCCGATACTTTCGTGGCAACCGCGTTTGGTCTTTTGGGAGGTGCCCACCGATCCATGCTGACACCGAGTTCTTCCCGGGATTCAGCAACAGGTCCTCAATTACCGTCTCGGGTTCCGCGATCATCAACCGTGCTTCCCCGACCGACCCAACCATGACACCAATCATCTTGTGCGTACGCGAATCAAATAGCGGGCTGCCGCTCGACCCGTGGCCGATAGTGATGTCCACCGGCATCGTGTTCTTCCACTGAGGATAGTCTTGAAGCATCCGAGAGAAGTGGGGGAACCGACGATCTACGTAAGTCCCGTGAAACTCGACTTTGCCCATATCCAGCGGAAACGAAACGTTCTCGACTGGATCACCCGGCTGCAAAAAATCCTCGTGTTCTAAAGTCTCAGGAATGATCGGATGCGCCGCTGATAGACCGTTAATGACCTTCAGTACAGCCAAGTCGTCGTCCTGCGAGATCGAATAAAGCTCCGTCTGGTAATAAGGCCCAGCAAGGTTGCCATTGAATGAGACAAACTCATTCGGAATGAACCCAGGAAGAACGTCGTTCTCCGGATCGCCATCTTCCCAAACGCAGTGTTTCGCTGTGACAAACAAGGCCGACGTACCCTCGTATCCGATTACAGAGCCGCTGCAAATCATTGCATAAGGACCGTCGCCGTTAGCTGAATTCGGATTCGGAATCGAGATCGCGCCGACTGCCGCCACTTCGACATCGTGAGGATCGAACCCTTGGAACGGATCGTACTGCTTATGCTTGGCGGCCATTGAGACAGGCAGTGCCAGCAGAAAGGCTAAGAACAATGCGAGAAAAACTTTCACTGGATTGTCCCAACAGCGCATGATTTATCGTCGCCCGCTCACTGCGGTCCGCTGCTCGACGTTAACGCTGATCTTGATCATCATCCTTCCGCGCCGGGCTAAATGCGTGACCGGCTATCCCACCGACTACGACGCTAGTGAACGCTACGAAAGTGGGGTCCATGTGATGGAACCACTGAAGCGCCGCGCCGACTCCGAAAATGCTGCCGATAATTGGAAGGTGATAGTCTTTGACGTTAGTCAAAATCTTATCTAAACTCATCATTGCTGTTCCTACTGAGATCGCCGAGAGGGGAGCCTAGAACTCCCCTCCGGCCTAACCCGGCTTTAACGGGATGGCCCTGAGTTTCACAGGAGTTCATTCGAGAGCGTTGCAAATCAATGTGATGCAGACGGCAAAACTCGAATAGAAGTTTTTTATTTCAACGACGACAAGAGCGCCGCGAGAATGAGGCCAACCTGATACATACTGAAATCAAGAAGACTGCTGCCTCGCTGTGCTGCGTTTTCGTATTTGTAGTCGAACCAAAATTCTTTTGGAACGGCCCACGCTTCAACTAAGATCACTCCAAACCACAGTGGACTCCCAAAGTACATCGCGGTCAATGCGATGCTGTAACCACCGAGGATGTGCGCGATCTGAATGAAGATTCTATCGGCTAGTTCTGCTGACGGCCACGGGGTTGCGAGCCAACTAGAAAGTTTCGAGTATAAACTCATTTCTTCCCCATAGCCATCAAGCCGATGGCTGCGCGAGACTGTCGTGCCGTTTCGCTGTTGCCTTTGCTATGACTGTGAGCGAACCCGCTGGTCGACTGCCCCGCTTTCTGTGCTTTAGCGCGGAGCGCGCCGGGCTTCGTGATCTTAAAGGACCCTTTCGAGCCCAAGTTGACCACTTTCGTTTTCTTGGCTGACTTGGACTTTCCGGTAAGACCGTCATTGTTGAGCATTGCTTTCCTCGCTAGCGGCGAAAGCTTTCTTTTCGCGAGCTTCCTTCCGTAAAAGTTCTCGATGGACACCGGAGCCATTGGGCATACGCGGATGCCTCTTCAACTGATCTCGAAGTTCAGCCAACTGATGGCTAAGTGCGAGAAAATATTTAGTAGGCAGCTTCGGGTCGTGCAGCCTCTGTGAAATAAGTCGAATGTGCTCCCGCAACCCGATGGCCCGCTTCGGCAAGCTAGAAAAATCCGTTCGCGGACGACCGCCGTACGTCTTGCCCGGACTCATCCGTGCAGGAAGCTCTTGCTGAACCTCGTCGGCCATCAGAGTTTTGACTTAATCCGGTCGACGACGGCCTTGACTTCATCGGAGATCGTCTTGCCCTCGGCACTTGCCTCGGCCTCGATCTTCGCGACCTCGCCCTTGAGCTCTTCGGTGTACTGCTTGAGCAGGCCGTACAAGCGCTGAATCTCGGCTTGCGCTGCCTCTTGCTGAACAGTCAGGTAGCCGACTTTCGCGGCCAAGTGATCGACGGTTACGGGTGCTGCTGGTGTTATCTGCATTTCATTCTCCTTTTATTTCTTTCCAAGTTTCAACTTCGGCTAACAACTTCGCGACTGCTGCTTTCGCGACTTGCTGACGAACGACTTGATTAGTTCTCAGGTCTTCTTTCGCGGCTTCGCGAATTGCGATGACCAGTTCGTCCTTCAAGGTCTCGATCAAAACTTTATCGAGGAACAGACTGACGGTCGCGGTAAGCGCTAACCGATCAGGATTGGTTGGGTCGACTGTCAAAGTTATCATACTGTCCTTCCTGTTCTACGAGATCAATTACGTACGGATTTACTACGTCTGACTTTGGTCCAAAGATTCTCAAATCGGTAGCTTTCGAATCGATCTCCCAACGGAGGCCCGCAAAGAAAAATCTCGGCACCGCGCTATCGTCGATACGCTCGAAGCCCGCGTTCACCGCGTCGGCCTCGCTGAATGCATCGATGAGCTTTTGAAACACAGCTGGGCTGAGCGTCACGTGATATCTGCCGTCATTGAAGCGCTGAACGTTCTGCGACATCAGATGGCCAACGCCCTGCCGAATCGCGGCAAGATGAAGAGGGCTCTTTCCGATCTTAATTACTACCATCGAGGACGACATGGTTACTCCTTCGACTGCCCCGCCTTACTGAACCCGATAGCCCGAATCATTGCTTCTTTCGCCGCGCCGGTCTTACCGGTCTTCGTAACGCTCTTCGGAACGTTTTTGTGGACTTCACGCATCGCCGCGCCGAGTTTATCCTGCTTCTTCGATTTGAACGTGACGTTCTTCTTCAAGCTCTGGACTTTGAGTTTCTTCCCGCCCGGCATAGTCTTCGGGGCCTTGCCAGTCAGAACTGCGGGCGACGGGAGGACGATCTCGTCCTTGTGCATCTTGTAAAGGCCGGTCTTTTTGATCAGGCCGCCCTTCTTCATGCTGCCGAGTACGGCCAGCTCGTTGCGCTTGTTGAAATCGCCTTGCTTCAGTTCTTTAGTTTGATCCATGCCTTTCGATTCCGCCTTACCTTGCGCAGCGATATAGTCGCGCTTCTCAGCGGCATCCGGAATGTGCGCGGCGGTAACCCCTCGCGTTTTGGAGAGATCGGCTTTTTCTTGCTCGGTAGCTGGCATGTTAGAGCTCCAATCGAAATTACTGCATCAACGGAATCCACCACGTGGTTCCGCCCAAAATTATCTTTGCGAAATTAACTACAGTGCGCGGCGTTGTAGGTCCACCACCGGTTCCCTTCTGCGGTGCGCTCACAGTCTGGTTAGCGCCGTTGCCTACGCCTTGCACGCCGCACAGCACGGTCAGATTCCCGAGCGACGAGCCGATGTAGAGTTGCTCTTCGTCGGTTGCGAAGTACAGCTCCCCGAGGGCCAAGGCGGGAATATGGGCCTTAGCCCCTCGGAGAACTTGCAATGTCAAATTGCGAGCCATCAGAACGTCCCTGCGTCGATAAGTGTTAACGACGACCCTGCCGCTATAGTAGCCGGAAGTTGCGTCTCTGCTAAAAACCCAGAGATGTCTGCAAAACTCGGTTGAGCCAAATGTTGAACCCCATCTGAGCTTATGTAAGTCACAAACTCATGAACGACCGGCGCGCCCAACCATTGAACGTCCGTCATTGCGGGGTTTTGAGGTGTCACGGTGGCGATTGTGGTCCAATTCGCCGAGTTACTGGCCGGAAACGCCGTCAAAATGTAGGTTACACCATTGCTAGCGGAGACCGCGATATCACCGACGTTGGCCGCTAAACCGGTCAACGCGGCGGGGTTCGCCACGTTAAAGACCGTATGTTTCTGTCCAAGTCGCTGAAAAGCTGTTCCGGTATCAATGAAAAGTTCGTTACTGTCCGTAGTCCACGCCAAAATGCCCGGCTGACCAGTGCTAGAGGGCAAGTTAGCGAGAAGACCGCGATACAGGGCCATCTTTACGTTGAGAGGCATCAGAATGTACCCAAGTCAACGAAAATTGGCCGATGAGCTCTCTCGACAAACAGGTCGATGAACCATTGCAACGAGTTCAGGACGTTATCTGTGCGATAGATGTCATCTGCTTCAAAGGAAAATAGTCTGCTCATCGTATTTAAAATTGAGAAGCTCGGAATTTTTAGTTCCGAGCCTCACAAATCTCAAATTAGTCCTCGAAAGCAATACGAGGATTCGATGGGGCCGCCGGAGGTGCCGGAGGAACGTTAGGCGGCGAGTCCGGTAGGTTCAACAGAATGATTTCAACTTGAACATTCTGCCAAACAACTGAGCCGTCCGTCGTGTTTCCGTTCAAAACTGTCGAAAACGGTGGACGTACCGATCCGGAAATGCCCGAAGTCTTCACCAGCTGGAAATTCAGTCCGTCAAATATAATCTGACCAGCGGTATACTTCGTATTTGGCGTCCAAAGTCCAGCAAACGGGCTGGCGAGCATCATGACGACGGAATCTGTGTCCAACGTCACTGCGCCAGTGCGAGCCAGAGCTCGACCATTCAGGTCTACGCCTGTCGTAATCGTGATAGACGCCTGCGCGAGGATGTTTCCGGCGAACTGGGTGTTCGTTCCGAATGTAGCGGAACTCCCAACGATCCAGAAAACGTTATTCGCTTGCGCTCCGCCAACCAAAACGACCGCGCTGTTGTTCGTCGCGGTAGTAAGGGTGGAACCGATCTGGAAAATCCAGACCGCGTTCGGATTTCCTTGAGCGTCGAGGGTCAACTGACCTGTGATCGCCAAAGAACTTGCGGAATTATAGACGCCCGGGGCCAGTCGCTGACCGCCGATGTCACCAGACAAGGTAACAGCGCCGGTGCGCGACATACCGTCAGCAAAAGCATTAGTCAATGCGTTCTGCGCGGCAGCGGCAACGAAGTCACCGGGATGGAAAACGCCCGAGATCGATGCCGGGAAACCAAATCCGGTGATCGACGTGCCGGGGAAAACGCCAACGTCGCCATTTACGACGGTAGCGCCCGTGTTCGTGACGGTCGATCCGGCCAAAACACCGAAGCTAGCCAACGCTGACATAGTCAACGGCGCGGGAGTTGGGGCAAACGGAACAGCCGGAGTGAAGACCTCGACTGAGTCCTTGCTCTCAACACCATTCAAAACAGTTGTTATTTCGTAGACATACGCTTGCCCGGGGACAACCGTGCTGTCGTAGAAATACGGATTGAGCTGAGCCAAAGCGCTACTGCCTGTTTCAGCGGCACCGCTAGGATTCGTTACGGTAATCGACGTGGCCGTAGAAGAAATAACCTTAAACGAACCGTTGTTTACCGAGTTAGAACAACCAGAAATCGTGATAAGCAAACCGACGTAAGCGTCATCTGACGCGCCGTTCGGAATCGTACCGTTGTAGGTTGTCTGCGAGCCGTTCAGGACCGCGTTAACCGAGGCCAACGAGAACGGCGGAAGCTGTGTTATCAAGGATGCGTTCAACGGAGTCGCTGACTCGTTGCCTGACGCTGTACCTCGATAAATATTCCAGCCGGAGACCGGAGTTACGCTCGGGTCCCAAGTTAGAATGATCTCATTTTGCATCTTATGTCTCCTTTGAATAGGGCCTCTTTCGTGAAAGGTGTCTTCTTTAAGACACCTTCCTCCGAAAAAAAAAAAAATCAGAGGTCTTACTTAATGCCACTTACTTGTAACGCCTGACCGATGCGTTCGCCTGACTGATGCGAAAAGTAAATGATTCTTTTCAAAGGAGCCACTGCTTCTCAAATCATGATGCGAAAACAAATTATTGCTCTAAAGCTTTTAAGTTCGATCCCTGAACAGGATATGAATCCATCGGCAATGTGTACATCTTGCCGTCCTGATCGAGGTGAACTGGAAGAACTCCTCCGTGCGCCAGAATCTTAAATCCGGCGTCGGTTACTTTCTTACAAAAATACAAGTCGTCGGTGCCTTCACGATGACCGAGAGACATATCCTCAGTGCCAACTCTGATCGTTTGATCGATTGGCGTCTCGTGTGGCTCAAAAAACCAAGGCTGCGAGATAGATTTGAACACTTCCGTCTTAATCATCGTGCATCCGAGCCCCAATCCTTGGCACTCGAACACATCGCCAATCTTCCACTGCCAGAAAGGTCCTCCGCCTATTTCCTTAAAGACTAACGGGCTCGGCATATCCTCTTTCGTGCAATAGATGCCGCCACAAATCATCGCGTTCAAATTGTTTGCTAACTGAAAGTGCAAATACTTGAGAGCAAAATTCGGGCAACAAGTATCGTCATCGATGAAACACAGGTACTCAAAACCCGCCGAAATCGCTTTCTCGACAACCTTGGTTCGATTGTCTGCGCGATCTACGCCAACCGGCTTGGGGTTGTTTTTATCACTGACCGCAACGATCCAGCCTATGTTCATACCTACTGGACCATTAATCGAAAGCATTGGCAGCGTCAAGCTCCAACGAATATCTGTTTTTCTACCACTGCTTATAATGCCTACTGCCAATCCTGCCATAATCACCTACTCAGACAAAGAAGACTCCGCCAGTAACTGCGACAGCGGTGGTTCCGTTCTCTACCGTCGTAGCTGCGAATCCGATTCCTGTAGAAAAGTTCATTAAAGCAAAAGCACCGATAGGTATGGTTAACGTCGCTGAAGCTGGGATTGCAAACGCCATGACGACCGCTGTCGTCCCCAAAACTGGTGTGCCCGACGTATTAAAAAATTCAGCAAACGTAACTGCGGCTGCGCTGTTCGTTAATACCACGCCGTACAAGTTCCCCGCTGTCGCTTTCAAATTAACAGCCGCGCCGCTGGCGTTTACAAATTTTGGAGTACAAGCTGCCGCCGCTGGAGACGCGGGAGCATGCTCTGTCCATACGGCATTCGTTGACGCTGCGCCCGTATTGATCGCCGAGTCCAACGTCGCTGCTGCGTTGCCAACAATCCCAACGAGCTGCGTGCCAGCTGCCGCCGTATTCATGACGTGCGAGCCGACGAGGGGCTGGACAACCAACGATGTATCTGTCGCTGCCGCCGCAACTGACGCGGCCTTGACAGTCAGTACTGTAAAATTCGTGCCGCCTGCGACAGAGCCGCCACCAACCATCAGACCGTTGGTCGGAACTGCTGAGCCATTAGCCTGATCGAGCGTTGCTGCTGCGTTGCCGACTATGCCGACAAGTTGTGTACCTGCAGCCGCCGTGTTCATCACGTGACTGCCGACTAGGGGCATCACTACGAGCGCGGTATCTGTGGCCGCTGCCGCTGTGGACGCCGCTTTAACGGTCAGGACAGTAAAGTTTGTGCCGCCCGCAACAGAACCTCCACCAACCATTAACCCGTTGGTGGGGACTGCGGAACCGTTCGCCTGATCTAAGGTCGCGTTCGCGTTGCCGGTGATACCGACTTTCTGAACGCCCGCCGCTGCGGTAACTGTAGCTGTGCCTGCGACCGACGACAAATCCGTTTTCAGTGCGGTCGTTCCGACAATCACTCCAGCTTTCGTCGTGCCGTCAGTGATCGATGCAAAAAGTCCGTTCGTGACAGAACTCGTGACGCCGAGGACACCGACGACGTTCACATCCTGAACGCCAGCGGCTGTCGTCGTCTGATTACTGCGCGCCCGAGTTCCGGCAACGTAAATATCTGAACTGGTGCCGATGACAACGCCGGTCGGCGCTGTGCCGAATGACTGCGGAGTTCCGAGAACTGTGGACGCAACCTGAGTCAGGTTGTCAACCCACGGGCTCGTCGACTGTGTGACCGCTACCGTGCCGGTGATCGTCGTCGACGTTAAAGACACAACCCAAGGTGAAGTACTCTGCGTAACTGCTAAGGTCGCGTTCCCAACTGTAACCGTGCCACCAATCGTGACTGTGGATTCGCACGCGGCAGCTTGGGCGATGACGCCCACTGCAACTGTGCCAGTGCCTGAAATAACCGTACTCAAACGGACACGAAATTGAACCCAGCCTGAGACATCAAAACTATAGCCTTGATTAACGCTCTGCTGTAGCGTGTACGTCGAACCACTAACAAAAGATTGTTCTTGAGCGCCCTGAATCGGATACCAGTTAGTGCCTGCGACCGTGTCACTAACTTCAAAAGTGACTACGCCGCCCGTGATCGTCGTGCCTTGGTTCAGGCTAACCGCTACAGTGTTATAACCGATGACCGTCAAAGCCAACGCGGTATTTACCGTGGTCGCGGAAGTCCATGACGCGGTCGTTTCGGCAAGTTGACCGCCAATGACTGGCCATCCTGCAGTAACTGCGGCTGCGGTGCCCTGATTCGCTGTAAGCGAACCAGAATCAACTATGACGTGCTGCGGAGCCGTGAAACTAATAACCCACGGCGAAGTCTGCTGCGTAACACCGACGTTTGCTGCAATACTAACCGGTTGCGTTGCCTGAAAGAATGTGCCGGTGACCGCTATCGAAGCATTCGATACGTCCACCAAAAGATTCTGAGAAGGATCAACCTTAAGCGCACGAATTTTTGAGTTGACGCTGTCCCAGCCGCTGGCGAGCGTGCCCGTGGGGGTTGCCCCGGAGGCCGCGTTGTCTGCGTACTGAACTCCACCGCCGCCACCGCTATCAACGATGACGTGCTGGGGCGCTTGAAAGCTGACGACCCACGGAACAGTTCCCTGCGTAACGCTACCACCACCGCCACTGCCACCTGAGCCCTGCGGCATCGAGGAGGCGATAGAAGCGTAGACGTTAAAGGAGGTTCCGCCAACGAACGACGTGCAGTTCAGCCGGTATTGGCCGGTTGCCGAGCACGGGAAGTAGGTGACCGGACTCGTTAACGGGGTCCACGTCCCGACAGTTTGAAACTGCGGCGTGCCGGAGAAAGTGATCGGAGACCACTCTAGATTGATCGCTAGGCCGGTAAAGACGCCAACAATATCTGTGATCGCGAGCTCGAAGACCGCCGGATACAACTGACCGGGGTAATTGTTCTCTCCTGCCGAGTCGTGCGCGAATGTTGTTGCACTTGCACCGACGCCCGTCGAGGAAATTACCAGAATTGGATCGGCGTTGCCGGGAATCTGAACGATGCCTGACATCGCTCACTTCCCCGCTAACTTAGCCCGTAGCGTACTCGCGTCGTAATGAATCATGTCCCGAAAAACTCGGGCGTCGTGCCGGATCATGATCTCGCTCTTGTTGACCATCTCATCGAGATGAATGATGACCATTTTCCGAAGAGCTTGCGCATCTGCCGTCAACGGTAAAAACTTGAACACATTGAACTGACGAACTACGAAGCCGGAAATAAAGAATCCCAGCGCCCCAATCGAGGCCATGATGTAGGGGAACATGATCACCCAATTGTTTCTTTGTATTCGTCCAGAACGCCAAGCATAAAATTCAGGGCGTCTTCGCGATTCGAGATCGAGACCCGAACCAGTTTAATGATTGCTTCCCTCAAATCTGCTTCGGTAGGAAAGACAACGTGGAGTCGATGCGCTGGACAAAAAGCGCCGTCGATCAAGAGCTCTACCTTCGACCCCAGAAATTTGTTGAGCGTTATTGCGCGGTCAGGATATTCCGCGATGCGGCTGTCTTTGATCATTTGACGAGCTCCGCGAGCGCCGCTTTCTTCTCGTCGAAAGCTTGCGTCCGTGTGGTCAACTCTACTTTCGCCGCGTTCCAATCTTCTTCGATTTGAGCGATGCGATCTTTCGCCGTATTGAGCGCCGCTTCAGCGTCGACGAAATTCTTAGACGCGATCAGCATCGGATGAACGGTGGCTCCGATTACGACGGCTTCAGCGACTTTAGAGACGGGACTTGAGGATCGAAATCCAGCGATAAGACTCTCGACTGCGTCAGATGCGACTGCTGACATGCTGCCTCCTAACTTCAGAAAAATTGTCGTCCGTATTTCGTTTGTGCTGCTTTGAAAAAGCACTTGTAAAATTTGTCGCCGTGACCATGCGATCCGGAAACCAAATGTGCGATCTCGTGAATCAAACACGCGCCGGTTAGAGTGCGCGAAAATATCATGCCATTGTGCATGCGCATTGTCGCGCCTTCGGAGCCATACCTGTTGCCGTACGGGCGGACCCAGCCAAGGTCTTTCTTCATGCGCTTAAAGCGAAGGCGAATGCGTCTTGGCGGAGTCCAGTGAAATGCTTTCTTGCAAATCTCGTCACACAAGCCCCGAAGTTCGTTGTTTTTCATTAGGCCGCCTCGGGTGCGCGCCAGCGGCGCAATACTTCACGTGACGCTTGCAAGCCGACCAGTGCGGGAAATCTGTGCGCCCGCAATGCGGACACTTGGGCGCGATGGGCTGCGGAGGAGTCATTAAGCGCCGGGATTTTTCCCAAACATCGTTGAGAATTTATTCACTCCGTACGGACCGAGAATAAATGTCGACGCCCCGCCCATCACAGTTACGTCGGGCATCGTATGAGTCGGCCAATACGAATGCATCATTAACGATATCACTGCGCCAGCGTGGATGTACGTCAAAATCCGAGCGGAAGAGATCGAGCCGTCCGTCTCGCTAAACATATTTTTTAGAAAACCCATAGCGAACTCCCCGAAGCACGTATCGGATAAGGTGTCGACACGGTCGTCACTTCTGAATCAATTTACTGTCGCCACAGGCTCGGTAGCGGAAGCGCCGGGAGGCGTGGGTCCGGCGGCCTCGATGCGGTACACGTTATAGATTGCACCCGGCGTAAGCGAAGCTATCCAACTAAGCGTGACTGTGTGTATCTTCCCGTCATTTGGGATGTCTGCGGGATTACTCACGAGGGGCGCGGATTCTCCAATGATCGGTTGACCCGACGTATTTAACCCGCACGGTCCAGCGGTGGCTGGCGCTACTGGCTGCGCGCAAAACGAGGTAATCTGATATTCGTAGACCGCGCCGTCCGTTACCGCCGTGTCGATCTGCGAAAGACCGTTGGTGGATGCAATCTTGGTATAGCCTGTGGTGGCTTGCGCGAACACACGCCACGGAAAAAACAGAAGCAGCCCGATAAAGAGAGCGCGTTTCATCACAGTCTCGGCTGGCGGCCGGGAACCAGACCGTTGCCGCCGCCTGTTACAAACTCTAAAGCTCCGTCGCTGGGAGGGCTGTGGTACGGCAGTCCGTTGTAGTCGTTCGTTAGTCCGCCGATGGCAACGCCTGCATATTTGGCGGGACTGCTAGAAGTTATGTTGAAGTTGAAATTATCCAGTAACGATTCTTGTAAAAAACTCTGCAACGGCTCGTTTGTGAACAGAGGGTCACTTACAGTCTCACCAGCAAAATCCCCCGCACCACAGGCAACGCCCTCGTTCGATTGCGGGGAACATGATGCGGCCGTGAATCCATAATAAACATTATTAGTGCGTGTGGTCCAATAGGAATCGTGAGTCACGCCAAAGCTTAGATTGCACGACGTATAGCAAAAGACTCCTATTTGCTGGCCTGCCACGACTGGATTGTTGGGGTCGGTATAGCCCAAGAAAATGTTGTTCCGCATGATGCGCGGACCGCCGTTGCAGGTGTTCCCAGCTTGGGTAATGTTCACCGTTAGCCCAGTACCGTGCCCTCCACTGGTGGTCTGATTGGTTGTACCGCTAGTGAAAAAGTAATTGCCTCCAGTTGTCAGCGACAAACCTGTAACAACGCCGCCGCTCACCGAAGTCACCGTGAACGTGTCTCCCAACGCGGCATTGGTGAACAGATAGACCACATCGTTGACTTGGTAGCCGGTGCCCCCGTTATTAATGGCAACCGTCGCTATTTGATTGCCACAGGAAAAGTCCCCTCCAGTTTTTGTACTAGCCATCACGAAGGAGTTATTGTCCATCTCTATGGAGCCGGCGACTGGCCAGTAAAACTGCATGGCGGCTCCGTCTGCTCGGCACGGGTCAGCGAAATACTGGTTGTAGTTTGCTGGCGCTCCAGTGAACGCAACGGCTAGCCGATAGCAGTTGGACATTATCAGGTTGTTCTGCATCAGCACAGAGCCAGAAGGTTGCGATGAAAGTTTGATTGCCACCCCTCCATTTCCGTACCAAATCGAATTTCTAATCGTGTGAGAGGCAACGTAGGTATGAGGCCCAAGATAGCCATCTTTGGTGTTGTAGCGCACGATGCAGTAATTGCAGATGAACGAAGAAAGAGCGGCATCCTGACCGCTCCACGAATCCCCGAATCCACCCGTACTCTGGCTGTAGCAAGACACTGCGGGATAGGTGTCTACAATGGGATATTCTTCGTTGCAACCATTCCACTCCATTGTGACGTACTCGTTGTCTACACTGGCGCTGGTGTCGTTCAGATGGTTGTCGCCATTGTCAAAGTCCCAACCGGCAAAACCGTTGAACGCGATTCGAACACGATTCAGAGTGATATTCGGTCCAACGAATCCTCCAATACCGGTTTCGACCAGGCCGTGAATGTTCATGTCCTGAAGCAAGATGTCGTGTGGAATGATAACTATGCAACAGCCTTGGCCCAATAGGATGCCTTTAACAGCGTAGTCGTCATAGGGGATAAAGTTTTGGCAACCCGAAGGGAACGCAGGCGAACCAGTGAGGACGCAATTTGAGTGATCGGTTATCTCGATGCACTCCATGTCCACAAAAGCAGTGTTTGAAAGACTCCAAACATAATTTTGGCCGAAGCCACCGTAGAGTTGTGTCTCGGCCGAACTATTTGTGCAGTTGGCGTAATTCTCCCCGAGAAAGCGCGTATGCTGACCAGAGGTTCCGGCTGGAGGGCTTGGGGAATAGCATAGATAGGGCACGCCACCGCCACATCCCCAGTTGTTGAACTTCCCAGTGAGAGTTCCGTTGGTGGCCCCTGTTCTCCAAGGGCCGCCACGAATGATGACGGTATCTCCGCCCGAAATAGCCCAACTGCCAGCGTCGCTCCCATCCGCCCACAAATAACGCACATCGCCAAAGGCGCACGGTTGGTTCGTCCCGCTACCAGGATCGGCGGCGTCGTGTTGACCATCGCATCGTCCGGCAGGTGAGTTCGCGGCGTTGTAGCGAGAACCTCCGTCGTTGCGAACATACCAAGTGGTTGCGTGCGTCGAGATTGGGATTACAACCAGCAAAGACAGCGAAAGCACTCGCACAATCGTTCTCACTGGGTTAGCTCCGTGCAGGAACCGGGAATAATGGTGATCGTCCCTGTTCCCGTGGCCGCTGCCTGTAATTGCAGCGTCCCGGCATTCGCTCCGTTGATAAGCGTCAATGAAGTTCGTAAAGGCAAATTGGCGGCGATCGTTGGAGTTCCGGTTCCGGCTAAAGACGTAGCGAAGGCAGTTGCGACCGAATCGGTTGCGCTGGTAGTAGCTGTCAGGTCCGCTTTGAAGTCATAAGTCACCGCTGTCGGTGAGGCTGGGCCTGTCCACTCGATCTTTATGTCTGCCGTGGTCGCACTGGTTTGGTAATCCAGATCGCAAGTAACCTTATAATTTGTCGTTGCGTTTACGGCAAAGGAAACGCCTGTCACAGGAGTGAATGAAGTCGTTGCGTTCGTATAGTTGCCGGTTACATAAACCGTTTGTGGAGGTAGGGCGGCTTGGTATGAAACGGTGTAATAGGTGTAATGTGCTCCATTTACACCAAGCGACCATGTTCCCGTTCCAGTGAACGACCCGGCGCTGACGTTAAGTTGCTCCTCCATCATGAGGGACGAGTTTGCCATGGCCGAAAAATTAGCTACCATCGTCCAGCCACTTCCAGCACCCCACACTCCACCACCAAGTTTTTCTCCCGCCCCCGAAAGAACCAGATTCCCGTAGGCGGCGGTGTATGCACCATTCGTCCACGTGTTCGTGTTCACAGCCCCGCTCGAACCGACCACGGCTGTATTGACCGGGGTAGCTGTAGGGGATACTCCGCGATATTCCGCTGCACACAAACCGACGATAGAACCATTCGAGCCTGTAAAATTAACGGTCACGGACGACACGCTTCCAGTGTTGGCTAAGCGCATTAACGCTGTGGTGTTGGCACTCCCATCAGTGACCGTTGCGTCCTGCGTCATGGTTGCACCGCTCGCAGTCGCACTCGTAATAGTTATGGACAGGCCCGCAACTTGTAACACAAGGAAATCACCGCTCGCGGTAGTCCAACCAAGAGATTGGGTAACGACACCGCCTGAAACATTGAGATTGCCGAAGCAACCTTGATTCACGCGACTAATAGCGCCACCTATAGGCGACGGTACGGCTACGGTTCCACACGCAGTCGCCTGCGGATTGAGCAACTGAAATTCGGTGCCGTCGTAGAGAATGATCGCGATGGCGGTCGTGGTCAGGTCGTTAGCGACGAGCGCCGTCGTGCCGCATTTCGTGATGTTCTTCGTGCCTAGCCCACTAATCGCGATGTTCGTCGCCCCGGTATTCGCAACCCCTGGCGTGAAGTTGAACACAGCCCCAGTGATATAAGCCGTGATCGCCGGGGAGACGGTCAGCGTTTGCGCGTTCGCGGTTCCTGCACTTGTCGGCAATCCGCCTTCGGAGCAGCCAAACTGCACCGGATTCTGCAAGACCCATTCGGTGCCGTCATACTGCGCCACAGCCCAAACAGTTGAGAGCAGATCGCCAGCAACCAGAGCGACCGTGCCGCATTTAGTGATCGCGGTTGCTGCGGTCGTCCCTGCCGCAAGCGTGGGAGCCGCCGCCGTATTTGCCGCTGTGGGCAGCCAAGTAACGTAAGTGCCAGTGGTCAGCGCGGTGATATTCGGTGTCGTGGTAACCGTCTGCGCCTGCGCCGTGCCCCCGCCAGTGCCGTAAGGGATACCGGAGCTTGGTCCGCCTCCAGTTGCGGAACTGACATAACCTCTCAGCTGAATATTGACGCCTCCTTGAACGAGCGCGGTGACATTCACTCTGATAAACTTTTTTGTGAAAGAGCCGGAAGCCGACCCGGTATTAAGGCACGACTGAGGAGCAACAACATCGCCACTCCCCCACGACACATTGTCGTTAGAAGAGTCAACCTGAAAGGTGCAGGACGTGGCGGTCGGAGATTCCCATTGAACCCAGAAAAAAGAAATTCCGGTGTTCGTAAAATCACGGCCGGGACCTTGCGTTCCCGGCGAGGTAAATTGATACGAGTTGCTAATATCCTGAGCAGAAGTCGACAAAGAAAAACTCGTCAACAGCAGAGCACACGCTAGAAAAACTCCAAGAATACATTTGTTTAAGATTCTCATTGATTTGCCTTAAAAAATTGAATGAGTGCCTGGACCTCGTTTTTGGCCTGCTCGGCCTTTTGTATTGTATTTCCCAAAACGGCTGCGGTGTCGTGAGCGCCTTTAATCGCTGCGCTCATTTCCGCTTCGACTTCTTGCAAAAAATCATAAGTGGATGTGACCGCGTCGCTCTTGCCGAAATCGAAGACCGCTGTTTTAGAAATCGAAATTCCTTCTTTCGAAGTCACTACAATGTCGAGAACTGGATTGCTAGGCCAAGCGTAGAAAAGTTGAGTGAAAAAATCGGAATGAGGATTTAATTCGTTGGCCCCGTTGACCCAAATAAGAGGAACGACGTTTACGCCCGCACTCTTAATCTCGATACTCCACGGTTCCCGGCCAGATCGCGCCATCAATTCCCGAAGAACCACAAACAAGCGGCGCTCAATTACGAGCTTAATTAAATTCGAGATCATGAGATTCCTTCTTCGGAAAAGATGCTCCTCAAAAATTTTGGTCTAGCTCTGCCCTGCGGCGGCGGCTCATGGGGGACCCCCCGCCCCGTCATAATCTATTGAAAAGAATGCTTTTAAAGCCGCGCCTTATCTATAGCTTACATCGAGCGGCTTATTCTAAAGCACTTAAAACTTTCCGATATGGCTGCCGACTTGCGTGGGGGCAGCGGGATATGCGAGGGCTGCGTCGACAAACGCAACAGCTGCAACGGTTTGCAGGAAAGATGCAGGCCGACCGTGCTGCGACCGTGCGGATCGACGACGGTAAACTCTTTGGATTCAGTCAGTACAACGAACAGGCTATTGATTGTACTCGCGATAAGTGCTTTGTTTGCCGGCATTTATGATTTTTCATATATTTCTATGAGAAATCATAGTGAAATCGTCACGGTCCGTCGCGGGCTAGACCTTTCGAAACTCACGATGACATTTGAGGCACAAATAATTGTCAGTGTAATACGGATTCAATTTGTGGCCGACGGGAAAGAACAAAAGCTTATGGTTGCATTTCATTTCGTTCCATTCTCCCACCAAATTGAACAATACGAATTGATCTCACCGGGAATTTTGTTGCTGCCTGCTGGTTTGTCTGGTCCTTCCCATGCAATGAAACTTTTGTTTCGACAAATCTTATTGTCGCGGTCGATCAAGTATTTGCAATTCGCACACATTGATCCACCAATCGGAACGCGCTCACCATACCTATCGTGCGGTGGCATCTCAACGTTGTGATCACGCGCCGATCTAATCTCTTCGAGCGTTTGAATCTTCACCATCATCGTTCCAATTGATAAGCAATCGCCTCGGCTTTCTCTTCACTCGTGCAATTACAAATCATGTGACCGGCCTCATGCGCCAACGTGTGGCGAACACGACGATCATCCGCGTACGTCAAATAAAATTCGTTGAGATACGTTTGGTTTTGCGGCATGAATGTGAAAGCTGAGTCCGTGTCGAGATGGTATCGCCGCTTTGCAATTTCAAATTGCTCAACAGGAATGATGTGAACGCCCCACGTGTCAGGCATCGGTTCTTTCGTGAAGTTCAACTGATGTTCAAGTCGCTCAATGCGTGCGCGCTCCCAACTCGTTGAGCCATCAACAAACAATTGCGTTGGTGCAGCGGCTTGGCCAATCACAATCAAGAAGGCTAGCACAGCCCATAGCAGCAACAAACCTATCACAAACTTTCTCATTGCTTACGCAATCGCAAGATTGAATCGATAGGTCGCGCTATTGACCGCTTGCAACTGATAAAAATTAACAATCAGTTGCAACTGATTCAAAATTCGCTCAGCCATCAACTGATTACCAGCCATAGTGCCGGTCATCACAGCTTGGATATCCGCTAGCAAACGCGTCGGATTATCCAACACATCAAGCATGCCATACGTGGTCGCACTCTGCGTTCCGTGCGTAAAGCTCGCGTTTGAAATCGTGCTACCAGCCGGATTCGTCAACCACGTCACTGTAATAGTGATCGCGGCATCGCCGCTGATTGTAAAAGAGGCCGGTGCGTTAAGTGACATTGGAAAATCTCCTCAAAATTTATTCAGGCCCAGAATGCGCGACGCCGAAGTTCATCTTCGAGCACCGCTTTAAACATGCGCACGTGACGCCGATATGTGAGATAGCGCTCGATGCGGCATGACACAAACACTAGCGCTGAAAATAACCCCAGCGCTAGCGCGGCACCAATTAAACCCGGAATGAAGACCATCGACTGGCCTCAATTTCAGAAATCGTCAGACTTGTCCGTGTGCATCGCTTCAGAAGGACCCACAGGACCTTCGTGCGCGCTGTGAGTCTGCCTTGCCCCAGACCTCCGATTCAGCACATCCGCGTCCATCGGATTCAAATCTGTGTACGTCGCCCAGCCACGCGTGATATCAGAATCAGCCGACAACTCTTCCGTTGGTGAACCATTCACCAAAAGATCGGATTGCGGCGCGCCCGGAAAATCCCGAACGCCCTGATCGTGCGACTTATGTGTAGTCTTCGACATTGTGTTTCTCCTAAAAACATTTTCCGAAAGAAACGAAATTATTCGTCATCTTCCGGAGTCACTACTTTCAAAATCGATCCGCTGTGTTCTGGCAATGTGGCCGGAACACTGGCAACATGATATTCAACGGGCCAGCTCGAAACAAAATCCTCGTGATCGCTAAATTCTTCCTCGATATCCAGCACCGCGTCAACGCCGTCGCCAAATTCTTCTTTCAAATCGTGAATCACTGCGAGCGCTTCGTCCGAAATTTTGTAATCCGTTTCGACACGGACGGTCCATTCATAAACGAATTGCGCCATTTGACTCTCCTGAAATTCAGAACTGCCTGCGGATTTTAAATTGTGGCTACTCGGTCTACCCGTGGGGCTTCGAGACACCGGCCACAGCGATGTTGTGATCCTTCCGCTTGCGCGCCGGATCGCTCTTGTTATGCCGAGATATCACGGAAGAGTACACTACTCCTTCACTCCTCCTAATAGATGCCGGAGTTACAACGCGAATTCCAAAAATCATAACCGTGTAAAAATGGGAGGTGTCTATATTATATAAGTATATAGTTGGTTACATACACTATATCGGCGCGCTGATTCTAAAGGACTTACCTCGGTATGCCGCCACAATGTCAGCCTCGACAGAGAATTTCGGAATTGAGGCCATTACACCTAACCTTTTTCTTTAATATTTTAATAGAACCTTAGTCTTTCATGAAGAGAGTATTTCTCTGCTGAACCCGACATTGTGGCACCATACTTTTATGCCGCCGCAAATGTCTCAGTCATGCCGCCGCAAATGTCCTCACAGTTACTCCTATGTCACTACGAAGTACTATTCTCAGCCTTGACGTTCGCGCTTCGCTCCGCCAGTCAAACCGCACTTTCTACGCCCGCCCACCATCTTACACTGTTACACTCTAATGCTGTATACTATATAAGGTGTCGACCGCCGCCGTCGCCCGTTCGGGATAGAAGTTACCCAACCTATGAGATTTCATATAATGTCCGAATTTTGAGGTCTTTCGGACTTTGCCTACAAATTCGAACATATATGTCAATTCCTGTTGACAAGCCGGTCGAATTCTGCTAATCTCAGGTCCGGAGGCAACCATGTCCTATAAAATCGAAGTTTCCCCGGTGTCCGCCGATCTCACGCTCCGCGATCTACCAGACGGCGCGCTAGCTATCGTGCTGGACGGCGAATTCAAGGGCGAGCTCTTCTATAAGAACGTCGCAGGCCTGCACAGCATCTCTGGCAACCGTTACTGGCCGTCAGCGTACGCTGAACGGTCCCAGGGCGGCCTGAACCACTACCAAGGGCCGCTAGACGCCCGTTGCCGCCAAGTTGTGGCCGGTGACGTTCTGGCGGTGCTGGGTAACGCCTGAAAGACTCGGGCTGTCAAGTTTTGTATCGAAATTACTTGACAGCCCTAACCGTTTTCAGGTAGCATCTAGATATGGAGGCAACAATGACACCCGAACAGATCGAAAAGCAGGCCATCAACACCGAAGATCGCATCAAGGAAATTCTCCACAACTGGCATGAGGCTGGCCGGGCCGAATTCGAGCACGACTATCCCGGTCTGGCAGCGTCCCCGAATCTCAATTACGACTCCGCCCAGCAAGCCAAGCACTATCACATTGGCGCAAAGTACATCCGGCTGGATGTCGGCGGCTCCGGCGCTTTCATGCTCGATTCACACACCGGCCTGATCTACGGAATTAAGGCCTACGGCGTCCCAGACAAGAAGAAGATCGCTGGCGATGTCTCAGACCCCAACTTCACCGGCGCGTCGCTCCACCCTCTGCGCTTTCGTCGCGGAGCGTTCAATTTTGCAGGGAGGAACTAATGAGCAAAGCCAACAAGGCCGTTGCAGCGGGCTCCTGCCAAGCCTGCGGTCGCGTTCAGAAACTCCCGAACGATCTGCTGGCATTGCACGGCTACTCAGTGCAATGGAATACCTTCGTCGGCCAGTGCCCCGGCTCGAAGCACCTATCATACGAACAATCGTGCACTCTGATCAAGCGATTCATTGCCAGCGCGAGGGAGAGCCGCGCAGCTATTCAGGCGCGCATCGATGAACTCAACCAACCGGCCACGCAGCCGAAAGCATGGGTTAGCGAATACATACCAGCGACCTGGCAGAATCGTCACAGTCGCTATCAGGACCGCGAAGTCTCCCTGTTCTCACATCGCGAGCAATACGTCAATAGCGACGACACCTATCTCAACATCTGGTATCTAAATCTCGAAGGCAAACAGGAGCGAATGAGCACGCGTGGAATATATTCCAGCACAGTTCTCGACGCGGCCACTGAACTGAACAAAAAGTTTGCCGAACAGCAGCTCGCGCCACGTGTCAAGCAACTCGATGAGTACATCCGCTGGCAACAGAAGCGTGTAATCGACTGGAAACTAAGGCCCTTACGGGACCTGAAAGAAGTGAGATAGGGCTTGACAGCTCGGCCTGGTTTCAAGGTATCATCTAGGCATGGAGGACACGATGCCAATCTATAAAGTTCCCGAAGAGAATTTGCCGAAACTCACTGCACAGATCGAGAAGTTGCAAAAGCGCGCCGCGAAGCTGAATGTCGGCGAGATCACTTTCACGTTGCTAGACTACAAAGAAGTCGAATATATGAAGAACGGCTTTCCGCGAATTCGCCGAATTCATGATGTCGAGATCGATGGCGCAGCACCGAAGATTGCTGGCTGGACTTTCGCCGCCACGATTCAACCGATGGTCGACGAGGACGGCAATGTCCTCGGCAACATCCTCCGCGTTGTTCCGGGCACCGAATTCACGATTCCCGCGAAGTACCGCGACGCCGTAAACAACTGCGACCACTGCCACACTGATCGACGCCGCAACGACACTTTCGTGCTGCGTTATGAGTCACGAGACTCTCAGGACCGCTGGCAGTGGAAGCAGGTAGGCCGGAACTGCCTGCGCGACTTCCTCGGCCACCAGTCGCCGGAAGCGTACGCCACAATGGCGCAAATTCTGATCGACGCGGCGACGCTGGGCGAGCTGGCCGGAGACGATGGTTATGACGGAGCGGGCAGCGGTCACCGCATCGAACGCTTCGCGGCGGAGGAGTTTTTGACCATAGCTGCCGCGATGATTCGCACGTACGGGTTTCGCAGCAACAAGACGGCTCGTGAATTCGGCGGTCAGTCCACCTCTGGTTCTATCGACGAATTCGTGAACTGCGGTCCTGAGGCACGCAAGAAGAACTTCAAAGCGTACACCGTCACGGATGCCGACAAGCAGCAGGCCGCTGATGTTTACGCGTGGCTGCAAGGCCTCCAGAACGATGCGCGCATCGAGTCGAACGATTACCTCTACAACCTGTCATTGTTGGGGCGCGGTGCAACGTTCACCACACGCAACTTTGGTCTCGCCACCTCGGCTATCGCAACGTGGGCGAAAGAGCAAGAGCGCGAGATCAACCGCCGCAAGCGCTTCGAGGACGATGCAAAATCTCAGTATGTCGGAACGATAGGCGAGCGCATCGTGTTCACCGCGACCGTGGTCTACACCAACAAATATGAATCGGATTTTGGTATCTCTCACTTCTGCAAATTCAAGACGGACGACGGCAACATCCTCGCCTACTTCGCGTCTAACGACATGGGCTGGGCGACAGAGCGGAAGGTTACACTCAAGGGCACCGTCAAGAAGCAAGAAGAGCGCAAGGGCGTCAAGACGACCACAGTGACCCGATGCTCGCTGTTCGTTCCGAAAGACGCGGAGAAAGCAATCAAGAAGTTACAGCACGCGATCTCGAAAGGTATCTGGTATGGCGACGGGCCTCACCGCGATGACTACGATGAGTGTCGCGAAGCCGAGAAATTAATTCTGAAGTTGATCGACGAACTAACTCAAAGCGGTCAGCCCCAACTGGAGGTGAAATGAGAATTCATCCGAGCATCACGATTGACCAAGTTGTAGAAGCTGTTGAAAGGCGGATGACCAGTTTGGACAATCCCGGCTTCTGCATTGTTTGCGGCGCGGAGGCCGACGGCTGCGAGCCTGACGCCCGAAAGTACGAATGCGAATCTTGCGGCAAACGCGGCGTCTATGGTGCTGAAGAACTACTTCTAATAATGGCGGCATAATGGGGGCAAAATGAGAACACTTCTGATCGCTCTATTTCTCTCGACACTAGGTGGCGGTCTTGTAATCTCACAGGCCGCCTATGAGCCCGGCCCACGCTCAACCACGAGGCTAGCGCGAGCACAAACACCCGACACTATCAAGTCGGGGATTCGGTCCGAACGTATCGAAAAGTTTCTCAAGCAGCAGGCTCGCGTTGCACGCATGCTTTACCTGTCACATGGCTGCAGCGACGCTTACGCGGACCTGACCGCACGCACGGCCTACGAATACGGACTACCAGTTCGACTGGTCGCTAGCGTGGTGATTGTCGAATCGACCTGCCGCCCACGGGTCGTATCGAGCGAGGGCGCGGTGGGGCTGATGCAGGTCAGCCTGATCTGGCATATTGGCCGCCATCAGCTGGAGGACCCAGCGTTCAATCTGAGGAAAGGATCGGAGATTTTGGCGCGGTACACTCGGCAGTATGGCCTACGTGAAGGTCTGCATCACTACAATGGCATGGGAATGGGGTGTCCGGCCTGTGACGCGGGATATACAGACAAGGTGCTGCTAGTCGCTGGCCTTGCGCCCTACAGTGCAGGCACGCGTTAGCGCCTATGGAACGGTGTACCCGAATAGGGTACGCTAGTCCCCGAAAAGGGTACGGCCTAAAAATAGGTGTTGACACGGTTTCGGCATTCTGGTAGCATTTAGACATGGAGGCAACCATGCAAAGGATAATAGCTCAGCGCGTAGTCAACACGAAGGCGCATCTTCAAGAAGTTCTCGACCAATTTGTTCAGGACGAGGCAGACGCGATCTACATCACGAATGCGGACGGCGAGCCAGTGCTGATCAAGCTGTTTGAGGAGACCCTCACGGACGGCTCGATCGTCTACAATCTGGTGATAAGCTAATGACAAACCGCGAAACGTTTCTCGCAACCTATCACGAGCAGTTGCGCAACGCCATCCTGACCCACCCGGAAGAGTACGCTTACCCGGTCAGCGAGCTGGAATTCGTGTTTGCGCGCATGACCGCCGCTATCGAGCGGGGCTCGTTTAGCAAAGACTCTCCGGCCTTCCGGGCGACGTGCAAGGCCCTCGGCATCAACCACACTTATAAGGCGATCAAGGCCTACTTGGAGGCACAATGATCGACTTCACGATAGGCGATCTAGTCACGGTACGATTCACTAACTCTCACCGCCAATTCGAGTTTGTTGGCCGGGTTGTCGGTAAGACCAAAAATTACTGGAAGATCGAGGCGGTCACCTCGCCGTACCCGCAGGAGCAACCCGGGCGGGTCTTCCATATCCCAACGTCAGAGTCGCGGACCTACTCTGCTAACAATTGCATCGCAGGGTTCGCGCCGGAGGCACAATGAAAGTTCGCGCTGGATCGAAGTACATCTTCTACCCGAACATGCTCGACCGCATAGACGGTCGCACCGAGCTCGTACCCGGCTCCATCGTGACTGTAGTCCGGATGCCTGGCTGCCCGCCGCCGAACACGATGAATCACGCGCATGTGAACTACAACGGCAGGTTCGCTGGGCTCGTCCACACTAACTCGCTCCACTCACTGAAGGACAAACAGCTCGTGATCGACGCTATTAAGCGCGATCTCGCGAAGGTGAAGCATGAATAGGCGAGCGCCATTTCAGTACATCAGCTCGCGGAAGTTGCGAGCGAAAGGCGGACATCCGGACGAGTCCAACGATTGCAGCGTTCGTGCGTTAGTGAGTGCCACGGGGTTGCCCTATTCAACAGCGCATGACATTATGACAGCATCCGGACGGCCCCCAAGAAAAGGTTGGCATACAGATAAGGGCCTCAAAGTTCTCGCTGAATTGGGCGCAATCAAGTTTTCAGAAATTGATCTGGTTAATCATTGGCCGCTTAAACCCATTACGCTCAGCACTCTGTTGCGGCGTTTGCCAGTCGGTCGCTATGTCTGCCATACTTGTGGTCATGCTTTTGCCTTGATTGATGGGGTGGTTCACGATAACCGCGCTCCCGGCCTTAATACTCGGATTGAGCAATGCTGGAGAATCGAGGAGGTAAAATGATAGCTTGGCTTTTGTCAAAACTGTTTCCGCCGAAGGAACCGATCTATCACGTGTACCGGCGCGAGACCAAAAAGATTCCGATCCGCAACCCGTGGGTCGAGGGATTCCACGCCGACGACTTCAAGGACGCGGACTCCTTTGGTCTGGAGTTATTCAAATGAAATGCACAGCGGCGGATATGCGCGGGCAGGAATGCAAGCCGGTCGAAGGTAAGTACGATGGGAAGCCGCAGATGTATTGTGCGCGCTGCGGGAGGAAGGTAAACGATGCGACGAAGTGAGCCGTTGCCTGAGTGGCCGGAGCGAAAACATCATCTGAATCGCAAGAAGCACACCGTCCGATGGTGCAAGGGTGTCGTTGGCCGTGAGCATATCACGAAACAAGTCCCGTGGCCTGCAGCTCCGAGGTCAGGGTGGATTGTTGATCTATGTTTGCGATGCGGTAAGCAGTTAAATTTACGGAGACCGAAATGAAGTCGTGGTATAAACCCGAGCGCCGAATATTTTTCTTCTGGCGTCGTTGTTTCTGCGGCGGCCTCATCTGGCCGCTCACTAGGTATCACTGGAACTCGCAAGGCGAATTGAAACCAAATAAACCCCGGCCCGATGTCTTCAGCAAGCACGACAGCGGATCGGACCCAAGGAGGCAGTATGATTTTTGATTTGCATCTGACAGAAGGATTTCGTGGCGTCACGGTACGACCTTTAACGAGCAAAGGTTTCTCTTTCGTATTCAACGAAATTGAAACAACGATAGTCGGCGCTCGAAATCTGTACGATGAGGCTATCGAACGAGACCTGCACGTCTCATTTGAGACCGCCGCAACGCGAGACTTGATCACTGGAGGTGGGCGATACAAGCAAGCGTTGCAGGACCCCCACGCTGACCCGGAGGCTGCGGTATGAAACATCTCAAAGCAAAGTCGGTCGACATCACAATCCCGACTTGTAAGCCTGTCGATTATCAAATTGAGCAGGCCGTTGAAGCAATCGGACAGCTCGCACTTCGAGGTAAACTGGACTACTGCGCGAAGTGCGGGCATCGTCAGGGATACATTTTCTATGCCGCCGAAGTGCGAGAAGTCCTTCGAAAGTTGGTGAGTCATGAGTGAAGACAGTATCAAGCCGGGCTACAGCGACCACGTCTGCCACTTCTGCGGTAAGCGTGACGCGGGCTACCTCCGCCCTGTGGATGTCACGAAGCCGCACGGAAAATATTTCGACGCGTGCGAGAAGTGTGCGCGCAAAGCTTTTGAAGGAGAAAAGAAATGACACGTCCACTGTTTGAAATTTGGCAGGACGGCGAGAACTGGCACGCACAAATGAAGAACTATGTCGCAACATTCGGATCGAAAGGCATGGCGGAGCGTTACGTCGCCGCCATAAAGAAAATGGCAGAACAGAATAAAAAAGCTTGACAAACTTTTCGGATTCTGATACAGAATCCGGTCTCGGGGTCGCCGCGACCTAATAGGTCGACCGTTTAATCCGAGAAAACCAAGACGCGGCCACGGCGGAGAGCGGTAAGTCGGCAACCAGCGAAAACAATCAGCTGCTCCCGACACCGTGGATCAAAGCGAAGGGCCGCGCAGAACCGGCGATGAAACCTTAACTGGGGTTAAAAGTCCCTCAGACGTTGCTAGAGGTACCCCGCTTACGTGGCGGAATGGCGCAACGTTGGATGCAGGTTAGAACCCTGCCTTCGCCTTATTTTTGGCAGTCATGCACTTGCTACGCGAACAGCACCCACGTAAGTCCGAGCGCGGTGGGGCGCGTAGCGGGCCAAAGGACTAGGGTCTGATCAACCCTTGGTGCGTGATTGCCAAACGATTTGGGCCTAAAAATTCATGGGGTAAACTGATGGATCGTCGCGCATCGCATCTGAAACTTTATAATCTCACGGTTACTGAGTGGGACCTTATTGACGCCTTCCAGAACCATGTCTGCGCAATCTGTCATCGGCCTAACAAATCTGGCAAACGCCTCAGTACAGACCATTCTCACATCACCGGCATAATTCGCGGATTGCTGTGTCAACGTTGCAATCGAATTCTTGGAAAGATCGAAGACCCTCGATTTTGGCGTGAAAATACGATAGCGTTGTTGCGCGCCGCCGCTGACTTTCTGGAGCACTTCCCGGCAGTTCTGGCTCTGGGCCGAGAAATTTTTACTTACCCCGGTAGGTTGGGGACTAAAACCCACCGAGCTTGGCTGCGAAAGAAAATTCGCGTTGTAACTCCGGCATCTATTAGGACGGAGAGGGATGGAAGAAACCTTAAAAGCACTACTTCCCACAGGCGGTCTGCCTTACCCGGGCGAAGACTTTAAGGTAAAATGCCCAGATTGTCTACAGTTACCAGAGGGACGAAAATTGTGTCCTAAGCATTCGGAAGCATTCCGAAAGACGAGGAAGCATGATATTGCCAAGTCTTGACAGCTACATCAAATGGGTTAAGGCCCATGAGAAGTTAGTTATCATTGCTGTTTTAGTTCTTTTCGGTCTCCATGTTTACGACTCAGCGCGCCGAGCGTACGTCGATCACCTCAAACGTCAGGACGATGTCGCCGCTATGACGGCGCAGGCGTCCAGCCTTCAAAACGTTCAAACCCAAGAACAGCTGGTCGATCTAAAGAAGACGGTCGACGCCCAGATAGCCAGCCTGAAAGCCGCTGACGCTCAGCGCGCTATCGATACCCAGAAACAGAAACAAGCCGACGATGTCCTCGGCGGGCAACAACTTGCTGCGCGATTGCAGTCTTTGCTCAATGTTAATCCCGGTGACGTAACGTGGTCCCCAACTCCGGGCACTGTTGTATTCAGTTTGCCAGCAGCGCACGATGTTGCGGATGTCGTTGACGACAAGAACAAACTCACTGCGGACGTTCAAAGTTTGCAGACGCAACTGAACGATGAGAATTCGGTGCTTGTGAAGCAGACTGACGCGATAGTTTCGGCGAATCTCGCTCTCGCTGATGAGAAGAAGTATCACGCTGCCGACGTGAAGTTGTTGAATGAAGAAATGAAAAATAAGTGGCGCAAAGGATTCAAGTGGGGAGTCATCGCAGGAACGGTAGGGACCGTAGTCGTGGAAAAGATTTTTCACGTCAACCTGTGATGGGGGCTCCTATGAGCGCTCGAACGAATGAGGAGCGAGTCACTCCTGAAGTGATTCTCGCTACCTATGAGAAGAACGCCGGAAACGTGCGTGCGACGGCGAAAGAACTAGGGATAGGTCGGTGGACAGTGTTGAGAAACGTTCGCAAACTCGGTCAGGGCAAGAAGCCAATCGCAGCGGGTTCGATCACTGGGGTCGAAGCTAAACCTGCCAAGCTCCCAAAGAACGGACAGATCAAGCGATATATTCTCACCTCTGCACAAAACAATACTTACGTCTATGATAAAGTCTGGGATAACATTCTCGCGCTTGCAAAGTTTTATGATGCCGAGATTCTCGTCGGCACTTACTCCTACAACCAAAACGCGTTCGGCGAGCTCGCCGTCAAGCGCGGTAAAGCGAAAAAGCAAGAAAAAGAACTCTGGTACGACCCGAAGTTAAAGGATTATTTTTGTGATCACCGCAAACAACTGGCGAACGGTCTCGTATGGTGTGGGGAGTATAACGCGCTGCCCACAGCAGTCAACCCCCTCGCCGGTCTCGAATCGTACAGCGGACGCCAGTCAGCCATCTTTCCGCATGCCAAGCTGGCGATGCGGTCTATCGCTACGATGCAAGACGCCGGAACGAAGCTGAACTACACCACAGGCACTGTGACCGAGAAGAACTATATTCAGAAACGCGCCGGAACCATTGCAGAGTTTCACCACGTGTACGGCGGTCTCCTAGTCGAAGTCGATCACGAGGGTCACTGGTGGGTGCGGCAGTTGAACGCTGACACGGACACCGCCGACATTCAGGATTTGGACGTACTTGTTCACGACGGCGTCGTTACGACCGGCAATCGAGTCGAAGCCATCACGTGGGGCGACATTCACGCGACGATTATCGATGAGAAGGTTGTGGACGCGTCGCTCAGTATGTTGGACACTCTCAAGCCAAAGTATCAGTTCTTCCACGACGTTCTTGAGGGCTCCTCGATCAATCACCACGTCAAAGACAATCCGCACTTCAAATTCTATAACTGGCTTCGAGGTCTCCATCGTGTCGAGGAAGAACTGAAGCGCACGGCAGCGGTGCTCGACCGTTACGCCCGTCCGAATACGAAAGCCGTAGCCGTCGATTCGAACCATGACGACCCGTGGATTCAGCGCTGGCTTCGTGATCATGATTTCAGGAAGGACCCAGCGAACGCGGAGTTATATCTTGAGGCGCAGCGGTACATGTACCGGCAGCTTCGTGAAGGAAAAAATTCTGGAAAGCTGCCTCGCGATATCAACATGGCGGCGTGGGCCTTGCAACATTTCGGCGGGCTCAAGTCTGATATTCAGTTTCTCATCGCCGATCAGAGCTTCTTTATTTGCGGTGACAAGATCGAATGTGGTATGCACGGGCACCTCGGGCCGAACGGACGTTATGGTTCGCCTGAGAATTTGTCGAAGATGGGACGCCGGTCGAATACCGCGCACACTCACTACGCTGGAATCTACGACGGCCTGTATGTGGCCGGAACGTCGACAAAGTTTCGCTGGGACTACAATCGAGGGCCGTCGAACTGGACACACAGTCACATAGTAACCTACCCGAACGGTAAGCGAGCGATTGTCACAATTTATGCAGATAAGTGGAGGGCTTAATGTCTGAGGGAGCGCTGAACCCATATTCTGATATTATTGAGAAGCTACGTAACGTTGCGGCTGATGCGGACGGTGCTGACCTCCGGGCCTTGGCAGCACAGATCAGAACTCAAGTGCCGGAGAGCAATAATCCGAAGGATCGTATTGGGCAAGCTAAGGTATCTCTCACAAAGATACCGGGTGTAGCGTTACTTCATGAAGCAAAAGCCATGATGAATGGCGCGAGTCGTTACGGAGCGTTCAATTGGAGGGATCACAGCGTACTTGCTTCAATCTACGTTGACGCTGCGCTTCGTCATTTGTACTCATGGTTTGAAGGGGAAGAAGAAGCTCAGGACAGCGGAGTCCATCATCTCGGGCATTTGCGGGCGTGTACAGCAATTCTTCTTGACGCGCAGGCAACGGGAAATCTAGTTGATGATCGCCCGAAAAAAGGAACTTTTATTTCGGTGCTATCGCAGTTGAATGAGCAGGTTAAGAAATGAATCGTTTGCGTCGCTGTCGGGAATGCAAGAAGAGGAAATCTCTGCGAAGCTTTAGTCTTGATCGTGGGAAGCCGAGACGAATTTGTAAAAAGTGTGCGTCTGACAAACAATCCGAGCGATACGCTGGTCAGGGCGCTGCTGGGCGAAAAAGAGTTTTGAAAAATTGGAACGCATTTTTTCGGAGAGACCCAGCTCGTGCGCGATTTAATCTTTCAAAGTCGGCGGCAAAGCAATCTGGTCATCAGTGGCAGTTGACTCTTGAGCAGTACCGTCGTTTGAACGCTCTTCCTTGCTATTATTGCGGCGGTGTTTTACCGGAGAAGGGCCGAGGTCTTGATCGGAAGAACAATGCCGAAGGTTATACTTTGAGAAATGTTTTGCCATGCTGTACGGTTTGCAACACCCTTCGTTCGGATAACTTTACAGTTGAAGAAACTAAAGTAGCAGTTGACGCTATTCAACAACTGAGGAAACAGAAAGGATTATCAAAGTGAACATCTATCTTGCAGCAGCATGGTCTCGTCGCGGAGAAATGAAGGACCTCGCTGCAGTTTTGGAGAAGATAATCCCCGATCTGATTGTAAATTGCCGCTGGATCAAAGAAGACCCGACACCGGCAGGAAATCTTTTGTTTCTTCACAAAAATATGGACGCGATTAGGTCTATTCGAGCGAAGCAAGATCGCGAAGACATCTATGCGTCCGACCTTCTGGTGAGATTTACGGACGATCTAAGTTCAAAAATGGTGTCGGCTCGCTTGGCGACCGGTTCCCGCATGGCGGAGATGGGGATGGCTCTCACGCGAGGTATTCCGGTCATCGTGGTAGGCGGCAAGCAATGCATCTTTGACTACTTGCCGGAAGTTCAGCATGTTAAGAACGTGGCCTCCCTGAAGCGACTTCTACGAAAGATTCAAAAAGCAGACGGAGGTGACGTACGCCATACATCACGCAAACGGCTAGAGAAATTGTTGAGGAAGATGGGCTCATCGAAAATAGTGGTGAACTGAACTACGCGTTCACCCAAGTGATCCGGAAGTACCTTGAGTTACACGGGACGAGTTACAGCCGATTCAATGATGTGATCGGAGCTCTTGAAGGCGCGAAGCTAGAATTCTATCGTCGTGTGGTAACCCCATACGAAGATGAAAAAATCAAACAAAATGGAGACGTGTACTAATGTCGACACAGAATACAACATTTCAAACGGTAGCGTGCGACGGGCCGAACTGTAAGAACAGTGCGGTGATCGAAGCCACGGATCAAGCGGCAGTGGCGAAAGCTTTGACGGAGAATCCGTGGTTAAAGGTTCTGCGCACGGTGATCTCTGCCGAGAAGCGCGGCCCGGACGGCCAGCCGATTCAGTACAACTTCTGCTCCGACGTTTGCATGGTCAACGGCGCGACAGCTCGGATGTTTGACGAGCAGAAGATTCTGACCCCAGCGGCGGGCAGCGCGAACGCTCAGATCAAAGCAGCGCTCGAAGCGAAAGCGAAAGAGAACGCGGCAGACGCAGCACTCCGCGCTGGCGCTCCGGTCAACATTAGTCCAAAATGAAGTGGTCGAAAGCCGAAGGGCTAGCCGACTTCGACCGGCCCTGTAAGCGGCAGTTCTACGCTTGGAGGAAATCTATGGGTAGGTATGAGGTAATACACAAAATTCTGGCCGACATTCATCTTGAGGTAGAACGAGCCCGTCAAACGTGGGGCGAGGAATTTGACCGTAAGAACACGTTGAACGACTGGGTCACCTATGCTATGTCGTTTGCTACAGACGCAACGTTGATGGAGTCAACGACAGAACAGCAAGAAAGATATCTTCGTAAGGCAGCCGGACTGCTTGTGTCCGCTATGGTGATGTTGAAGACCGAAGGTTTCGCGCCACGTCATTACGAAGGGCAGACCGGCCCGAAGTCATTGCCGGAGATCGATAGTTAAGGAGCCTCATGAAATACTTCATCCGTTTCGTTGGACACATCATTCAGCAGCCCGGCCTCAAGCTGCCGCATAAGGTGTACCACGACGTAATTTCGGCGTTCGACAAAGAGGATATGGACCCGGTCGAGACTCCGGACGGCGTAAAGATGGGGCTCAAACAGTTTTGCAACATCATGGTGGCTCACTTGATGGAGCACGGCATGGTGGTCCCGCAAAAGCCGAACAAAATGCAGGACGGCACAAAAATCCGCTTTGATCAACGCATGGGGATTCCGAAACACGTGATCGGAAAGATCACCCTGATCGTTCGAGTGTTGCAAGAGCCGAAGCGGGCGATCCCCGAAATTGAGGCCTTTGATTTGGACGGAGACGCCCCGGCTATGCCCGGCCTGACCGGATCGGTGAACTAATGATTGGAAAGATTTGCGTTCGCTGCCATCGGGAAAAGCAATTACAGAATCGCCGTATCCGAATGGCGTCGAGCTAACCCCGAAAAGATTCATGCGAAGCAGGCTAAATACCGTCGTCTTCGTCCGAGAGATGAGCTAGAGCATCGGGTCCGTTACGAGTATCAGTTTACAGAACCCGAAATCGAATACATTCTTCGTTGGCGGGGCGGAAAGTGTCCTTGTTGCGGAAAAATGATCAAGCGACTGGGCGTAGGACTTTCGGATGGCTGCATCGAACACGATCATAAAACGAAACGATTTCGAGGAATTGTTTGCGGCTCGTGTAATCGGGCTCTCGGATACGTACAGGATAAAATTTCTGTCTTACGCGGACTGATTAAATACTTGCGAGGGTAGCTATATTATTCTTGGAGTGCTGGACTTTGAGACCACGGGTACGGACTTGCTTCAGGACGAAGTCACTGAAGTCGGTCAGATTACATACAGCACCGGTCAGCGGCGAATTTTCGAGAGCAGCAGTTTTCTTGTTGCTGGTACGCGTCCGATTCCGAAGCTGATTGAAGAGCGAACCGGTATCTTGAATGCGGCGCGAAATAAGAAGGGATACGATTCGCACGACTCGTTAGAGACCATACTTAACTGGTTGAAGACGGTTGACGCTGTCGCTGGTCAGAACATTAATCAGTTCGACTGGGAGCTACTCCGGATTTGGGCTTCGCACTACAGCCAAGTTCTCCCGCCGATGCTACTGATTGACACCATGTGGGACCTGCCGGGCGTGCAGGGCCGGAAGCTCCTGCACATGGCGGCAGAGGACGGCTTTCTACCGATGGGGGAGCACGGCGCATTGGTGGACTGTCTGACGACGCTGAAGCTTATCGAGAATCGGCTAGACAACCTTGACAAGATCGTCGAGCGCTCCAAGTCACCGCTCGTGATCCTCCAGAGTTTACAAGATTTCGATCACAACGAACAGGCCAAGGATCGTGACGCGCTATGGAATCAGATTGGCGGCGCGTTTCACTGGAATGGGGATTACAAAATTTGGTGGAAGGCGACAAAGGAATGTGATGTACCGGAAATCGCGAAAGACGCGCCGTTCGATGTCACGATTCGGCGGGATTTGAATCTCAGGGAGTTGTGGAGCTAGTATGCTGATCTGTAAACTCGATAGCACCGAATTCGCCGACCCGCAGGACGCCATGAAACACGTTCGCAACAAGCACGGTGAGACGATTTTCGACAATTGGTTGTATAAGTACAGCCCTGATCCGCAGAGGGCGGCGGAAGAACGAGCTTTTGAATCTCTAATCAAGGAGGAGTAATGATCACGTTAGGAGCAAAGCAGTCTGAAGCAGCACGGGACGCAGGTATCGAGTCGGCGGCAGCCGCTAGGGCGAAAGTTCTCGGGTTCGCTCGTGGCGTCGCTCGGGAGTTAGCAGCAACGTACGGCCAGACGGACGCTGACGCGGTGATAACTTCCCTTGAGTTGCAGGGCTTCGACACCACGGCAGAACTCGGCAACGCAGCGGGAGCGATCTTCCGTGGAGCAGGCTGGACGTTTGTCGGGTACAAGAAGTCGGTCAGGTTGTCGCGTCACGCCAACAAGATCGGAATTTGGAAGTTCAATCCACAAGCCTAAATTTAGGCAAAGGAATAAATCATGATCGTTGAATCAGGCGGTAGAAAGTTCGATAAGACTCCGGGCAAGTTCATCGCTCGCATCATTGATGTCGAGAACCTCGGCGTCAAGGCGTCATCGAACCCGTTGTATAAGCCGGTGAATAAGACGGCCATATACTGGGTTCTGAATGCGGTCGACAAGTACAGCACCACAGGCGAGCTTCGGACGCATCGAGAAGAGATGCCGACGAAGATGACGCCACAAACAAAATTCAAGCCTTCGCGTATGTACGAGATCGCGGAGCAAGTTTTCGGCGGCGCGCAGAACATCCCGATGCCGTTCGACGACGAGTTCTTCATTGGCCGCTGCAACGAGGTGATCCTGATCCCGAACGGCGAATTCCTGAAGGCCGCTGCCTTCTTGCCGGTTCCGGCAGGCGTTACACCCCCAGCAGTTCCGGCAACTTACGTTCGTCGACGCAACCGCGCTCAACAGGGCCAAGCGACCACGGTACAAGGTCAGGCGACCACGGTACAAGGTCAGGCGACCACGGTACAAGGTCAGGCGACCACGGTACAAGGTCAGGCGACCACGACGGCACAACAGACGTACGTTGCTCCCGGTTCGGTCGCTGCTCCGGCTACGCAGCATATCGACGACGAAGACATTCCGTTTTAGTCCACTAGCACTGGTGGAAGGAATACTGTAAAGCTAAGGCGAGAAGCTACAGCGTTGTCCGGTGCAACGGGCAATGGTGGCAAGCTCGTCATTTTCCTTCGAGGCTAACTTTGTCCTTTAAAGATATTGCTCAGCCATTAATCGAACGCGGCGTTCCGGTCTTCCCTCTAGCGCCTCGTACCAAAATTCCCGTCGATAAATCTATGTCTGAGTGGCCGATCCTAGCCACGACCGACTCTGCACAAATACTGCGCTGGGATTCCGCATACCCAAATGCAAATTGCGCCGCAGTTGCGAAAGCTGAGCCTAACGGAATTTGGATTCTAGACATCGACAGTCCTGCGGCAGCGCGAATCCTCAGTCTTCCGCACCTGCCTAAAACTTTTCAAGTCCGAAGTTCCCCTAGCAAGGGTCATACGTATTTTCGGCACAATGCGGCCAGCTTGGCTCTCGCTGGTAAGAAGGCTTACTACAGTATCAAGAACCCGGAAGGCAAAGAGATCGTCTCTGCGCGCTTGAATAACGCGTACGTGGTGGGCGCAGGCTCGATCCATCCGGTTACGCTAGAGCCTTACGAAGTCATTCGCAACGTGCCGCTGGTCGAGGCTCCGCAGGAACTGCTCGACTGGATTGCGCAGCACGCCGAATCGGACAAGATTCCGGTAACGGCTAACCTTGAAGGCCCGAAGATTCCTCGTGGGTCGCACGACAACGAGTTGACACGCATCGCTGGCAAGTTGCGGCAGGCCGGAATGGAACCAGAGACGATGGCCGTCGCGTTGATCGAAATCTGCGAGAAGCGCTGTGAGGACTACGGCCCCGACTATCAGGAAATGTGCCAGAAGATCGCGCACTCTATCGGCAAGAAGCCGATTGTAGACAACCGCGTGTACCACAATGGCGTGCCGGTCGATTTTATGTCACAACAGACGCAGGCCGCGCCAGTAGTTGTTGACCCCAATGCCGTGCCAGTGAATATCGACGACTCCGGCGTGATCGACTACCCGAAATTCCCTGAGTCCGTGATGTGGGGCACGTCGCTGTACGAGAATTTGGTTAAGCCGGTGATCGCGAGCTCAGACAAGTACGCCGAGTTAATCTACATGCCTGCCGTGCTGATGTTAATCAATGCAATAGCCCTTCGCGTTCATTTAAAGTCACAGGCAGCGAGAGTGCCCAATCTATTTGTTGGTGTGATCGCGCCATACGGGCATTTCTATAAGTCGTCAAGCTGCGAGCTGGCGCAGAACTTTTTCATGCGAATGGGGATGGCCGTTAAGGACGTTCAGACCGCCGGAGAGAAGACCGTCATCCTATCACCGGGCAGCCCGGAGGGGCTGGGGTTGCGTCTGAAAGACAAGCATGCGACGCGAGCCGTACTTTATTACGACGAGCTCGGAAAGTTTGTCGCTAAGGGCAAGATCGATCATTCGTCATTCCTAGAAGATATTTGTTCAATCTATGACAGCCGCGACTTTGCGAATGAAATTAAGTCCAACAAGGACTCCTATCGGTTCTCCGCTGGAACGTACTGCTTCTCGTGGCTCTGGTGTACGACCGACCGAAAGTTCCCGCAGCTTTGGGCGAACCTCGCGAATGAGGACTCCGGCCTGAACGACCGCATGTTCTTCTTGCTAGCGCCGCAGAAAGAACGGGAGCACGGGCTATATTCCGAGATCGCGGTCGACACCGAGCCCACGCGGCATTTGATTGAGGCAGCGATAACAAAAGCCGAATTCGACTACGAGGATCGTATTGACGCACAATCAAAAGTCAAAGGTATCGATCCTCGAAGTATTGCGATGTTTGAGAACCTCGCGCTCTACTTCGCTATTGATTTAGGTTTAGATTGTATCGACAGAGATTGTTGCGAGAGAGCGAAGCTCCTTGTTGAGTATCGAAATAAGACGCAAGAGTATCTCGATCCAGTGCAAGCGGAAAACAACCAAGCGAAAGATCAAACACTAATCGTTCGAGAGCTCCAGAAGCATCAAGGACAGATGGCGACGCGCCTGTTGAAGAAGGCGCTACACGTGAACGAGCTCGGGACTCGACGATGGAACGACGCTTATCGAGGGTTGCTCGATGAGGGCGTGATCGCGCATCGCGAGGGCGTCGGCGCTTCGGCAGGCCGAAAGCCGGAAGAGCAGCGGCCAGCAATGACATATCTATTAAAGCAGGAGGAGTAAAATGGCGCATCCAGATAATACAACATGGCATCCAGGCGCAGTAGTTCCGTGCGGCACCGGACACAGTCAAGACTTGCAGGTTCATTACTACCCGTTGTTCCATATCGAGCCACTGTTCAAAGTGAAGTTGCTCAACCCGAAAGCCAAGGTGCCGACGAAAGCGTACGAAGGCGACCTCGGCTGGGATTTGTATTCAGTCGGTCCGTATTGTCTCTGGAAAGGTGTTATCACCATGATCCAGACCGGCATCGCGATTCAACCGCGCACGGGATACGGCTGGATCGTCAAGGATCGGTCGAGCATGGCGAAAGCCCAAGTGTTCACGCACGGCGGCGTTGGCGACAACGGCTACCGTGGCGAGATCACGGTTGGCCTTACATGCGAGGACCCGCAATATTACATCAACGAGGGCGACAAGATCGCCCAGATCGTTTTCGTTCCGATAGTTGAAGGAAAGCCGGAAGTTGTCGAAGAGCTGGACCCAAGTGAACGCGGCGCACGTAAGTGGGGATCAAGCGGACGATGAATCCTGAGATCATAAAGCAACTCCGGAAGAAGCGTCTCTTCCTAGACTTTGAGTCACGGAGCTACGCGCCAATCAATGGGAAGTATTCCGTTGGTTTGTACAACTACATGGCGCATCCGACGACCGAGTTGCTGATGTGTGCGTACGCTTATGGGGATTGTGACGACAAGCCGTTAGACGTAAAGCTGTGGCGCATGTGGACCGACGAGCCGATGCCCGACGATTTGCACGGCTGGCTCGAAGACGAGGGGGTAGACCTTGTTTCATTTAATTCTTCCTTTGAGAGATTCGGACTTTCCAAATCTGGCGTTACCTGCCCCACAGCTAGGTTCCAAGACCCCCAACCATCGGCTCGTATGCTCAGCCTACCAGCAGATTTGGATTTGGTCTCCGATATTCTTGGTCTGGACCGCGATCTGGGTAAAGATAAGCGAGGTGCGGCCTTAATCAATCTGTTCTGCAAGCCTGTCATCAAGAAAGCTAAGAAGCCTACCAAGAAGAACCCTGCCGGAATTCCCGAACGAACATACTATAACGATTGGAACTCTCACCCGAAAGAGTGGGCCGAGTTTGCGGAGTACTGCAAGCAAGACGTGCGGGCCGAGCGTGAGGTTGCGCGCCGCGAGATTTTGTTAGGCGTGTTCCCGCTGCCCGAATTCGAGCGCGCCGTATGGTTATTCGATCAGAAAGTCAACGATCGTGGCATTCATGTCGACCGGCAGTTTGTTACGAACGGTCTCGCTCTCGGCATTCGCGCTAAGACTGAAACGAAGCGCGTGATGAATCAGTTGACCGGTCTGGAGAACTCGAATAGCCACGATCAACTTTTGCCGTGGGTGACAGCTCGCGGCTATGATGATGATTCGTTGGAGAAGGACGCTGTAAAAACCGCGTTGAAGTTCAACACGAAGTTGACGCCTGAATGTCGAAAAATTCTGGAGCTAAGACTAAATGCAAGTTCTACTACGTACACAAAATTGGCTGCTGTACTTCGGCAGCTTTGCGACGATGACAGGCTTCGAGGACAGTTTATTTATATGGGGTCGGCTCGTTGCGGGAGATGGTCGGGGAATGCTGTACAGATGCACAATATGGCCCGTCCCGAGCCTCTCTTCGAAGATGAGGAGATTGTTGATGAGGCCCGCGCACTCATATTTCAGATGGGCTTTGACGGAATCATCAAGCGATTTGGAAAAGTTCTTCCGGGCGAAACAGATTACGGCTCTGTCCTTTCGACGATAAAGAACACGATCCGAACGATGTTCGATGCGCCAGTCGGGAAACGCCTGAATGTATGCGATCTGAACGCTATCGAAACGCGTAACGCGGCGTACCTTTGTCAGTGCGAGCCGTTAAATCAGGTCTTCGTGCCTCGGCCCGGTAAGCCGAACGGCAACTGCCCATACTTGAGTTTCGCGGGCACGATGAACGGCATTCCGTACGACGTGCTTGAAACGGACTACCATAGCAAGGATAAAGCTATAAAGGCCGAAGCAAAGCGCAAGCGTCAAGTCGCGAAGCCAGCCGTGCTGGGTTGCGTGTATGAACTGGGTGGCGGGCGCGTCGAAACTGATCCGAAGACTAAGCGATTGCACAAGACCGGCCTGCTTGCTTACGCCGAGAAGATGGGGATCGATCTGAGTGAGAAGTTGTCTAACGACTCGGTGCGCGCCTTTCGAGAAGTCTACAAAGAGATCAAACAATCTTGGTACGATCTGAACAAAATCATTGAAGAGGTTCTTGCGGAAGGAACTACTCGCGTCAAGCGTGAGTGGGGGCCGGGCGGCATCATCAAATTCGACAAGATTGTAATTCGAAAAGAAGGCTCTGTTCCAAAAGTCATTCTTCGCATTCAGTTGCCATCTGGGCGCTACCTTCACTACTTCGATGCTCGCATCGAGATAATGAAGAAGCCGTGGAAGAACCACGAGACCGGCGAGGATGTCTACGGCCCAACGTTTGTGTATTCTGGGACGAATCAGGATACGCATCAATGGGGCAATCACATCACTAGCCACGGCGGAAAGGTTCTGGAGAACATAGATCAGGGCTGGTCGAGGGACGTTCTAGCCATCAAGTTGCTGTTGTTTGAAGCGTCCAACCTTTTCGTTGTCGGGCACGTACATGACGAGGGTATCGCCGAGACAGAGGACGATCCGATAGCGCCCGGTCTGGCCGATATGGACGCGATCATGCGAATGCCGATAGATTGCGCGCCGGGTTTGTTGCTAGGTTGTGACGGATTCGAAGACAAGTATTACCACAAATAATTGGAGGGAGTATGTTTAAAAAGGTAAAACCTGTACAGTTGGAGTGGAGCAGCATCCTTGAGCAATTTCCGCACTGTGATCCGCGTATCTTGCATGCGCCGAGCGAGTGCAAATACTGCGACATGCATCTGGATTGGCAAGCTCTGCGGCAAGCGTGGGGAATTGCTTTCACGAATTACGAACCTGAGGGAAATGAACTTCCCTGCCCAGCAAATCATGCTCGTGGGGAGAAAGGTGATTTTTGGCAGGGAAATGTTGCGAAGCCCAATAATTCTTTTGAATTTGATATACCCGCTAACGCAACAATCACTGGTGTATCAGTCTCTGCAACAGTAAATCCGACAGAATTCGCAAATCCCGCGCTTGACGCAATCACGACGCAGCCGGTCGTGCTGCCGAATCCGGAGCCGTCCACGATTCTGCCATGTATCCAGAAGGATGCCCACCCACCGTTAACTGTTAGTCCTGAAACAGTACAGGAGCTACTAACAACGGAATTGAAATGCTTTCATAAATCTTCGAATGATCTGACTCCGGCCCAGATTTCCGCACAGGCCGCACTTACCGCAGTCAAACCAGCGGCTCTTGCGAGCGCCGCAAACGAAGCGTTTGTTGATATGGCCGCCCTCGCTGCAACGTTGCCGCCAGAGCATCCGTTAAACGCTATCGTGCCGCCGCCAGCTGAAGCACCAAAGAAACGCGCACGTAAGCCAAGTGAAGCTCAACAAACGGCGGGTAGCTCAATGGTAGAGCACTCGGTCGATAACCGAGAGGTTGCAGGTTCGATGCCTGCCCCGCCGACCACTTCTGTGTCGCCGAGCGCCGTCATTCCGGAAAGTCAGCCATCGACGACACTGCCTGCGCAGCCTGTTGAGCCGCCAAAAGTCGAGAAGTTGTTGAACCCGGAGCAAGAGAAAGAGATAAAGGAACGACTGGCGAAGTACCGCAATGAGATTCTGCCAACCGGGGGGATGGTCCCAGTTGATCAGGTTGGCGGCGTCGAAATTCAGCTTCGCAAATACGTCGCGCAGTTCTGTCCGGCCAAGCCGAGCAGCAAAACATGGGGATACGATGACTGGAAGAACTTCGTAGGCTTCTTTGACAACATGGTTGCGACAGTTGGCGCTGCTGGACTCGTGCAGCATATTCAACGGAAGATTGGGATAGCAAAATAATGGCTAACTGCTTCATCGGAAACTACGGCCCGGATGCCGATCAACTCGTCTGCATAAACGCAGTCGAGGGGACTTATAATGTGGTCGCCGGGCCGGGGTCGGGAAAGACCGCGACGTTGCTCCAGCGCTGGGTCAACATGCTGATGAATGGCATCGACCCCAAGAATACGCTAAATGTGACGTTCACTCACGAGGCGGCGGAAGAGATGGTAAAGCGCCTCGGTTTCGCGGACACGGCGTCGATCTTCCGGACGTTCCACAGTTACGCTCTGGAGATCGTTCGCAAAGAGCGCGCCTGTCTGCCGTTCAAGACAACCGACGATGTCCTGCCGTTCTCTGGTGAGGACTATCAACTTTTGTTCGAGCTGGTCAAGACCTACCGCGCTGGAGTCAAAAATTTCCGCACCCTCAAGGACCATATCGTGGAGTGGAAGTGCGCGGACGTTTCCCCAGAGCAGGCTATAGACGAGACCCTTGGCTTAGAGCGATACTATGGGATGGCGTACCGCGATTACGAACGAAAGTGCCGCGAGCAAGGCTGGCTCGACTTCGACTCGCTGATGCATGAGACCGTTAATTTACTCGAACGCAATGACGACGTGAGGCAACGATGGCAACGAGAATACATAGCCGTGGACGAGTGCCAGGACACGAATACCCTTCAATTTCGTTTCTTGCAGCTGTTATTCAAGAAGAACATCTTCGCGGTCGGCGACGAAAATCAGCTCGTGTACGAGTGGCGAAACGCGCAGGCCGGAAGTCTGTCAAATTTCGAGCAAAAGTTTCCCGGCTCGCAGAAGTTGTACTTAGGCCGGAATTATCGGAGCACCGGGGCGATAGTAAAATTCTTAAAGCGGATTCTGCCTGTAGACAACGGCCTCGGTTCACGTATGATGACAACGAACCCGTATGGCGAGGACCCGGTTATCACACGATATAGCGACGAGCTCGAAGAGGCTCAGCAAGTTATCGCATCGATCAAAGAGCCCGGCAAGACGGCGATACTGGCGCGCACGAACCGTCAGCTTTTCGAGTACCAGAAGATACTGACGAAGCAGGGCCAGAAGTACCGTATTCTCGGGAAGAAAGACTACTGGGAGCAGAACGAAGTGCGAGCCCTCCTCCGGCTGGCGAAAGACGATCTGAGCCTCCGGCCTGCTCACGAGGTGCTCGCTAGGATCATTGAGCGGGAGAGATTCTTCGATAAGTATCGCTACGCGCAGAACCCGATGGAGTCGAGCCCGGTCGAGAACCTGAACGACATCGTCAAGATGGCGGCGACCGAATCCCGGTCGAAGACGGGTGAAGTCAAATGGTCTGGGCGCGGATCGATCAGCGAATTCTTGGCTTATCTACGGCGTCTGACTTACGGGCGCAAAGGTAAGAACGGAGAGGCTGTCACGCTCGCTACAGTCCATCAGGCCAAAGGCCACGAGTGGGATTACGTCTACGTGATCGGTGTGAATCAGAAGAAAATGCCACACAAAGACGGAGAACTTCCGGAAGAGCGACGCATCTTCTACGTCGCGGCATCCCGCCCAGCGAAGGAGTTGCATTTCAGCTATACTGGTCAGCGCAGTCAGTTCTGGCCGGAAGAATACCCGAGTCGGATGTACGTCGGCCCAGCAATGGGGAACACGGAGGAGACAGATGGCGTTTCTCTACATCAACAGTAAGGGCACACCGTGGCGGAAGCATTCATACAGTGCAGGCACCGACTTCGATGCGTGCCCCTACAAGTACTTCCTACGTCGTGTGCAAGGTTGGAAAGAGCGGGATAATAAGGCGCGACTGCTATTTGGTAAGGCTCTTGAACTTGCTGTTCAGTTCTATCACGAGCACGACGGGCAGGGCGCTCGCGATGAGTTTCATCGGCTCTGGTCGATTTTCAAGGAGCGAAATGATATCCAATACACAAAAACTGAAAAGGATTGGGCCACGCTCGACATGGATGGGGACGACTTGCTTCGACTGTATGCAATTAAACTTCCCTCCCTGCCGATACCACTTAGAGGCCAAATTGTCTTTCAACGAGAAGTCAAAAAAGAAGTCTTCCCTGGCGACCCCAACTACGGCGATATAGTCGACGCCGGAATCTGCGACATGATATGCTGGGTCGACCCGCATCATCCGAAGTTGCCGCGTATCGACTGGAAGCCAGAGTACGGCTTGCTACGCCCGTTGATTGTCGACATGAAGACTTCCGGTCGTCCGTATCCTGAGGAGCAAGGCATGGCGGCGTTCGACGAACAGCTGCGGCGGTATAGCTGGCTCAGCGGGATTCACGATGTGGCCTTCTCAGTCTTCGTCAAAGCTGGACGAAAGCTGCAGAAAGGTTCGCGCTTGACATTGCTCGAAGATTGTGGTACATTTAAAGCAGGAGATGAGGCTATAGTCGCCAAGACTGATGGTGAGCACTGCTGGATCGTGGCGCACGAATTTATGCTCGATCAGATGGACGCCGCGCAAGGCGAGAAAAAGGACAAAAATGGCACGCTCAAAACCGATCAAACAAACGCGGCTAAAGACCGTGCAATGGACTGGCTTCAGCATAACGGATGCCGTGTTCCAAATACAGCAACTACTCGACAACGAGTACAATTTAATGCAGGATTGGTCACGACTGAATCTCAACTCGATGCTGGGCAAGCATGCGCGAACCAAATCGTCGGAATAGTCAACGCATGGAAGACCAAGAAGTGGCCGAACAAGTTTGGCGTGCGGTTCCCTCACGACAACCGGTCCGACCCATATTTTCAGGCTTTTGTTCTGAAGGACGAAGTATTTCGGAATGCGAATTTTGTAAAAACCGACGAGGAGACAATGGAAGACCTTTTCGCGGACGAAAGTGAGGCCGAGGAATGAGTGACTCAATGAGCAATCCGGACGTGACGAATACGAGCAAGGCATACTGGGAGAAAGTTCTCAGAAACCATAACCTTGACATGAGCCGAGGTCGCCGTCGCATCGATGAAATTGCTGAGCAAGCGTACTGCGCGGAAATGGCGGATCGACTAAGGGATGAGGGGCGAGAACTGCCTACCATAATTGAACTCCGCAATCGCGACGGTTTTCGTCTTGACAATCTCGACGAAATCGACGGCGTAGTTGACGATGAGTAAAGACGGCGGAAGCTATAACAAACTCAAAGAAAATCTTCCGGCCATCAATACGAAACTCGCGAAGTTCTTTGATAGTGACGATCCGATTCGCATGGGTCTAGCGTATCACGGACTGCCGCGTAGCGGCGGGAAACGAGGGAGCCGTCAACGACCCGCATGGACAAATAGCACTAAGACAATTCAAAAGGTTATTCGGCAAGCATTTCCGCATTTTGAAACTAACAATGAACAGAGGATACTGGCCGCTCGCTGGGCGCGGGTCATTTACCTTTATTTTTTAGCCGGGCACACTTACGGTCAAATTTCGGAAGAGATGGGCTTGCATTCAAACTCAAAAACTCGACCGTACGCCATCGTCGAAGGGATTATCGAGCGTATTTATCGCGTAGGTAACGGATTTAACGGTGAAGGACAATTGAGAAAAAAGCGCGGTCGTCGATTAAAAATTCGCGTTGTAACTCCCGCATCTATTAGTGAGACCAAACCATGATCGATTTGTCCCAGGACGAAGTAAGTCGTGACCAGACGGTCAAGCTGCACTATTGCTTTAAGCAGCACCTCGGGGAGCAGTTAGACCCAGCTAAGTGCAGCTGCCGCAAGTGGGTTACGTACGAAGAGGCCGAGCAGAAGATTGCTGACGGGGAGGCCGACTGGTTGATCCTTAGTCGAACTCGGGTCGACACCCCAGAGGACGCGAAGCGGTTCAGCCTCGAACGCGGTCGGTTTAATCCTGACTTGCTCGCCCTTAGCAACAAGAACTTCATGAAAGTCTGCCCGGTTTGCGTTAAGCTGACCGAGACCGGTCGACAGCTCTGTAAGAACTGCCACGGGCGCGGCCTCGAAGCGGTTGAGGTTTTCTGGGAAGAACTGAGCCGCTGGCAGCTCCCCGAGCCCGGCGGCACTATCGTCATGGTCGCTAATGCTGACGATGAGGGGAAGTTTAACCTCGCGTTGCACAAGAAGACTCCGCGAGTCGCCACTTTGGAGGGTCCGAATCCGCGCTCGGGGCCGGATCGGCTAGGTCAGATATTTCGCGCAGCAGCCTCGTGGCATCATGATGCGAAAGGACAATGGGCTCAAAGTTCGGACAGCTACGACGCGGGCCGTGTTGAGGACTATGGCCTGATCAATCTGCTGGAACTGTTTGGGAAGCCGCAAAATGCAGCTCTGAAAGATAAGACTATCGAGCTGACTGACTCGAAGACGAAGATTTCGTCAGTCTACAGGCTGGCAGCAACTAAGCAAGGAAAGTGGTACTGGAAAAAAGTTGTCGACGGCGAAGGCCGAACTTCCGAGCCTGACGTTCATCTAACTGTTCGTGATGACGGAAGGGTGTTTCACAAAGGCGAGCAAGCATGGTGGCTCAAGGGCAGGAGGATTCACGATAAGGACTGCCAGTGTCGAGCATGCGACTGGGGATGCGCAATTGTATAGCCAAACGAAATGCCCGTTCACCGGGTTGCGGAAGTTTGAATGCGCCCATTGCCGTCCGTCAACGTCGCTAGCTGAGGCCGCCGCGTACGACGCCGCCCATCCAGAATTTTTGGATGTTTTAGTTGACGAAGACGGTCAAGAATACGTAGAATATTATACGTACGACAATATGTCTGGAATTTCATGCAGCAAGAAAGGATTACAATGATCGAGACACCATTTGACGATGTCGTGAATGATCAGAATTCTGTAGCCCCAGAAGCAGTTGAGAAGTTGAACCAACAGTTCGAACTTGCTGAAGCCGCCGAGAGATTTCGGAAGGAATTTGCTGAGCGCAGTTTTAGTGAGCGCCACGAAGAGTTCGGCAAGATGATCAACTGCCGTTTGTGTGGCCGTCGCCATCGTGAAGACGATCCTCTCTTTAAAGAGAGCACCGCTCACGGTCCGCAGAAGTTTGTCACCTTTCCGTCGCGCCATATCGCGTTCAAAAAGCAGCGCGTCAACCCCCACCACAATGATCGGATTCGCCGATTCGCATACCTAACTACTAAAATTTTCACCGAAGATATCGCCCCGTACTTCAACCCGTCGACCGATGAGGAGAAGGACTACTTGGTGCGTCGGGCTCAACGTAAGGCCGCGCACATTCTGCGCAAATTCTGGATCGCGCCTCGGTTGGCGCGCAAGCATATGCAGGATGTCTCTCGCCGCATCAATCGCGGTCTGCTGCCGGGAGGATCACGATGAACTGGATATTGCTCAGCCGTCATTTATTTTTTCTGGCCGTGATCTTGGATGCGGTCGCGTTCGGACTCTGGTACGGGGTCAATTACTACGGACCTCGAATCGCCAAGAAACAGCTCGCCCGAATGAGCGGCATCGGGAACTGCAAGCGGTGGAGGATCAATCGCGGTAAGGTCTGCGCGTGCGGCAAGCATATTACCGTGCGTTCTGTCAACGGCGTACCGCTGGGAGAAAACTGATGGACTTAATCATTTATCATAACGGTTGCCCTGACGGGTTTTGCGCGGCCTACGTGGCGAAGCAACGCTATCCCGAAGCGCAGTTGATGGCTCGTGATCACGGCCTAGAGCCGCCCTATGACGAAGTAAAGGGCAAAGATGTTTTGGTTGTAGACTTTAGTTGGAGAACTCGTGAACAGAATCTGGAACTTGCTGAACTCTCGAAGTCATTTCGCATTCTAGATCACCACAAAACTGCTCAAGCCACTCTGGAGGGACTCGGTTTTGCCACGTTCGATATGACGCGCAGCGGTGCCGGTCTCGCGTGGGATTATCTTTTCGGCAAAGACGCGCATGAGAAAATCGGCAGCATGTATATCCCGCCGTCTCCGCGTCGATGGTTCGTCGATTACGTTGAGGATCGGGACTTGTGGCGGAACAACGGTCAGGGAACTCTGCCGAACAGCAAAGCTGTCAACGCCTACATCATGACATTGCCATTCACGCTCGAAGCTTGGGAAGAATTAAAGTGGATAGACACGGAGACCGCAGCTCGCCTTGGAACGGGAGCGTTGGCGCACGTCGCTCATTACGTGCGTGAGGGCGTTAAGCAAGCGCAAACAGGCGACTTATTTTTTGTCGACGCCGTCGGATTCGTTCACAAATACACCGTGCGAATTGTGAACGCGCTCTACATGAACATCAGCGAACTCGCCGGAGCTCTTAGCGAAGAGCAAGGTATCGACATCGGCATGGGTTGGTTTGAACGCGGCGACGGACGGATGCAATTCAGTTTGCGGAACCATACCGGCGCGGTCGACGTAAGTCAGATAGCGCAAGCAAAAGGTGGCGGCGGCCATAAAGCAGCAGCCGGGTTTACGCTGAGTATTGATGAGGGTCGAATGCTGATCGACGCAATTCTCGGTCGCAAAAGTACGGACTCAGATAAAGTTTTCTATGCACCAATGAAAGTGCTTGACAAACAGAATTAATTATGGTAGGGTGACGGTATGAAACTTCACATTGATGTTGCGGAGCACGGCACAGCAATTACCGTCAGTGAGATGCGTAAACTCCTCGCCCGTACGCTCTCGAAACTGAAGGGCGAAAACAACGTGACGTTTTCTTTCCACTGTCAGGTTGAACTCAAAGATCGTGACATCCTTCAACCACCGGTCGAATCATGAGAATCGCTATCGAAATGCCGAGCGGTGCGCAGTCGAAAGGGTACGAACGTGGTAAAGATTGGGAAGTCTGGTTTGAAAAAGTCTTTGCAGAAGTGAAACGTCTCGCTCTTTTCGACACTAGCGTTATCGCCGAGGAGATCGGGATCGAGGTACGTCGAGAAATTTACAGAAAGGAAAGTTGATGAAAACGCATTTGACAGAAGAGGAAGCACGGCACAGCAAGTTGACGGTCGATCCGCTGAAGTATCGCGGTGTGTTCGACTATCCCCAGAACCAGAGCGCTAACTTGTTGGGCGCGTCTGGGACGGGCTCTTCGTTGCACGTTACGCGATTCATGGGTTGGACGGGTCGCGGCAGTAGCACACGATATTCCGGCGAACCATCAACGGCAAGTATTCTCGATCAGAAAGCAGCATGGATGTCGGAATGGCTGCAGAAGGGACAGTATGCAGGAAGCCGTCAGCAATAAGAAAAAGCGCTCGTACGAACGCAAGAACGAGCGCAGCGCGGAGCAGCAGCACGAGCAGCGGCACGCGAAAAATGCAGCTAGGCCCAAACAAACGTTTGTGGCCGGAAAGTGGGTGCGGTAATGGCAGAACTGAGCAAGACAGCAAAGCAAAGCATGGTGAAGGAAGTTAAGAAGGCCGAAGTCGAAACTCCCGAAGTGTCTATCCGAAAACTTCGCAATGACTCGGCTGCGGGTTTGTACGTCCCCAGCCACCGTATCAAAGTGCTGTTGGACGCCTACGATGCGGCGATTGATAAAATTGAACTACTCGAAAACGAATTGCTCGAAGTGGGCGAAGGAGAATAGCATGAGACCTTTCGTAATTGTATTCGCGTTGACGTTGCTCATCGGCGGAACTTTTCAGCTCGGGAGAGCTGCCGGTCGTGAGGATCGGACTCAGAACGGCCCGGTTCAGGTAGTTTCTACCGACGAGAGCGATCAGGATATTCAAGCTGCCCTCGATGATTTCGAAAAATTCGTCGAAGAGCATGAAGAGGACATAGATTACGTCGCTATCGGTCGAGAAACTCCGGATGACCCGTGGTTCGCTCGCCTTTACAAAGTGAAAGATGATAACTCGGCCATCGGCTGGAACGACGAGGGGTTCCCGACGGCCACAAGCGTTGTTGCCGCCATCGAGAAGAATTTCCTGACGCATCCGGACGGCCACGACGAGACGTACGACGGAAAGTAAAATGAAACGGCTCTGTGTGTTCTACAAGAACGCGGCACCTTACGCAGGCAAGCGCATAGACTGGATTGTCTGCAAAAGATGCCGCGCAGAGCTTCTCAAAGGGTGTCCGCCTCGGGTGTTGATGGCCGAAGGGTGCCCGAAGAAAAAATGAAGATTCGGCACAATGACGGCGAGTGCGACGGCGAGATCGTAATGATTAACGAAACCTACGGCAAAAGTAAGCCTCAGATCGAATTTGAGTGCTCGAAGTGCCATCAGCATGTCGGCAACTTGCCGGATTGCAAAGCGGAAGACGACTTGGAGGATTTGTTCGAATGAGTATTTTTAGTCTTATCTGGCAGGGCATCTGGACCGGCATAGGCGTCGAGCTGACCTTGTTCGTGCTTTGGGTCATCTGGAGAGCGGCGCACTCGAAGTACATTTCAAAGTTGCACCCGGAGCACTGGCTGCATGCCATAGGGGAGTACTTCGAATGAGTGCTTATGTTCGGTGGCATGTAAATCGAGGAATTGTAAAAGAGGGATGCGCTCTATGCCAACACCAGAAATGAAGTATTCGCAAACCGGCATTGCCTTGACAGAAGATTTCGAGGGTCTTCGGCTTGTCGCCTATCAAGATCAAGTAGGACGTTGGTCTTTGGGGTATGGGCACACCGCAGGCGTTAAACCCGGTGATTGCTGCACACGAGAGCAAGCCGAAGCAATGCTCCATGCGGACATCGCGTGGGCTGAGGCTTTCGTCAACCATATCGTGACGGTGACATTGACGCAGGGCGAATTCGACGCGCTGGTCGACTTCACGTTTAATCTCGGCTCCGGCAATTTCCAGTCGAGCACGCTGCTGAAGCTGGTCAACGAAGGCGACATGGAAGACGCGGCCAAGCAGTTTGAGCAGTGGGATCATGCAGGCGGTCAGGTTGTCGCCGGGCTGTTACGTCGGCGGCAAGCAGAAGAGCAGGAGTTTAAATCGTGAGCTTCGACCCGCAAGAAGTTTTTGACGTGTTCAACGGGAAGCCGACTCGGCTGCTATTGAGGCATACGGTGAATACGCTCCCGACAAATTTCGATCCCGAATCCGGAGTCGGTCGAATGTTTTGTTTGTGAAAGTAAAATCAATGCACGATTGATTGTACTCAGACGGAAAACAAAGGAGATACAAAAATGAAGATTCTTACGGTAGTTTCTTTATCGTTTCTGTTATTGGGGTGCTCCACTGCTACCCAGAAGGCCATTCGTAAGTCGATAGAGAATTGCACGCCCGGTTTGGTATGCGGAGCACCCGCCCCCAACGTGCCGGATTGTAAAGCCGAGCCGAATAAACCGCAGTGCAAGCACGGCGATGAGCCGACGAAGACAGGGACGCCGGAGAAATAGTGCAATCAAGAGCGTATTCGTTGTACTCGGAACGCAAACAAAGGATTTAGATGAGCGAGCAAGTTGCGAAGTGGCGGCAGAAACATCCAGAACAAGCGGCCTTGCAAGGAATCCGACAGGGAGCAAAAGAGCGGGGTCTTTCATACACGATCACGATGAAGAATCTCCCGAAAGTGCCGAAGTTCTGTCCCGTGTTTCCGTGGATTAGGTTAAAATGGCACAAGAACGAAGGGAGTAAACAACGACACGATGATTCGCCATCGTTAGATCGCATTCATAATCGGCAGGGCTACAAACCAAGAAATGTGCGATGGGTTTCTTGGAGAGCAAACTCATTGAGAAATGACGCTTCGTTTCGAGAGCTAGAAGCACTTTTCAAAGATGCAAGGCGGCTCAAAAAGTAAAACGAACACGCAGTTGATTTTACCCGGAGGGGACGTGAAGAACGATAAGCAGGCCGCCTTCGATCAGTGGGTGCAAAGGCTAGAGGCCCGTTGCAACTTTCCGTCGCTGCGCCTGACCGTTGACTGCTCGTCCGATTTTGAGCGGCCTTTGACGGAGGAGGAGCACCGGATTATTCGGGCCAACATCAAATCGTACGAGACCCAGTTTCGCGGCAAGAAATTGTGCTCGGCCTGCCGGTATCCTCTGGAGGACGACGCCGGGTTCTGCACTGCCGAGTACGGTCCGTGCTGCTGGTTGTGCCATATAATGGACAACGCGCTGCGCCAGACTACCCGAGGGCACTTTTTCGGAACGGTCTTCGAGTGGTTTAACACGGCGCACAAGCAGTGGCAGGCCGACGAGGAAAAAGCCAAGAAAATTAAGGATCACGAGGACGGTAAAATCTGGTAATGGGGGAAGAAATGATCACTACTGGCGAATGCAAGTTGTTTCCGACTAAGCTAGGATTTCCAGACAAGGATGCGGCGCTGACGTTCGCGTTTCGGCTCATGTTCTCCCCGAGGCCGCCTACGGACACGAACTCGCTGTATGTTTACCGCTGCCCGTCGTGTGGGCTCGTTCACTTGACGAAGAAATACCAAGACGCGAATTGTGAGGCAGTCTATGGGATCGCGGGTTAAGCGATCCGGAGCAGCGCTTTTATTCTGGATTTTGTACATCAAGGTTCGGAATCTGGTGCTCTACCCGTATTGTTGGTTGATTTGGAAACGAATACATGCGCATCACGTGGAACGAAAATGAAAACCGCTTCGAAGCGCAGTTTAGCAAAGGCGACCAGTGGCGAAATGAGCAGCAACTTGCTTCGTCCGCTGGATTCCATACTGACGGCGCTCCGGCGTGGTGCTGGTTCACGGCGAAAGCTGCAGTTCTCACGAAACTCAAGGATAAAGTTGCAGCCGATAAATTACCAATTTCGCTTAGCGTCACCCGCTCGGCTCTCGACGCCTACAATCGTTTACGAGAAGCCGAAGAACAAGTCGAAGAACTCAAAAAGTACGCCAAAGAGCAAAAGAAACTTCAAAAGAAAGCGCAGGAACGCGTCCGTATCGAAGCTGACGGCGGCGATGATTCGGGATATACATCGAGCCATTACCACCCAGTTCCCGCCTATTGGGAGGGGAAGCAAGAAATTACGCGGGCTGATCTGCCCGCCGACGTTATGGCACGACTTGATAAGCGCGAACCCATTCCCCAACGGAGAGCGGAGCCGATAGGAAAATGCAGAGTCTGTGGAGATGCAACGTATGATCCGGACGAATTTGATTTTTGTCTCTGGTGCAGCGGACGCGGTGAAGAACAATTTCTCGATGAATTATTGTCTTGACAAGCTTTTCGAATTTTGCTAGTCTGAAGTTGTAAGCATCTCTTGTCGGGCTCCTATCGGAACCGACTGGTGGAGGCGTAATGCACGGAAAGCTTTATTATGACCAGCGCAAATCACTCGGCTTATGCCCACGATGCGGAAATTCAGTTGACGGTCGAGTGATTTGCCTTCCGTGTCTTGCAAAGCAAAAGTTGTCTAAGTTAGACCTATCACCCGAGGAAACCGAAAAAGCGAGAACCTCCTTTCTGAATTTTGACGGAACATGTCAATGCTGCGGTTCGAGTGATCCCGGTGGAAAGAAGGGTTGGTGTATTGACCACGATCACATTCGAAGAGTTTTTCGAGGAATCATATGCCAACACTGTAACATAATGCTAGGTCGGGCTCACGATCAAATTGAATGGCTCTTCGCGGGCATCAAATATTTGAGAAAATTTTTATGAGTTACGCACGTCAATGTCTCATGGTCACTCACGCGGACGCGGGTTCGATCCCCGCTAGGTCCACCAATCCTATCACGGCCTTGTTAATTCACATGGCCGAGATAACTTCTGCGGGCCTAAATTGGTTTCGACGGGTGAGATTGATGGTGGGAAGCTCGTGCCGTAAGTGGACACTGTCGATATCAGTGTACCAAACTAAAAATGCCATGCGAATGCTGGCGAAGGCTGTAAGCTTTGTGAAGTCGCTGTTCACCATGCCGAATTTTGGTATGGAAGCAGCCGCTTCCATGGCCTAGAGCCGGGAGGGGCTGTCCGAAAGATGGCCCCTTCACTTTCAAAAATAGGAGACGACAATGGCAGTGAAAAAGAAGGGCAAGAAAAAGAGCAGGAAATCACCGAAGAAAGTAACAGGAGAGAAAATGATCAAGCTGACTGACAAGAACGGCGAGGCACTCAACCTGCTCGCGACTCGGGCGTCTGATGAATCGCATTACGCTACGCGGAGTGCGATCCGTAAGGCCCTGGACGAAACCGTAGAGTACAACGGCGGCGGATATTCTCAGATTACCCGCGAGCCGCTTGTCGAACTTCAGATCCGACGAAATGACCGCGACGATGTCACCTACACTGAGTCGCTGACGGTCGGCGTCATATTCAAGCGCGGGATTCTTCAGTTCGGCTGCCACACTTTCAACCGGGCGACCTCGAAGCAGATCGTTCAATGGGCGCGATGATCGGCAAGACACAGGAAGACATCATTCGCGTTCGGGAATTGCTGGGACCGGTCAACGATCTTGTGCCGGACTCGGTAATTATTGATGGTGGGAAGCTCGTGCCGAGAATGGACACCTCGTATAAAAGCGTACCAAACCACAAAAGCCAAGTCTATTCTGGCTAAGGTGGCTAGCTTCTTGAAGTCGCTGGTTCCTGCTCTCCCGAGCATGGACTTCGCGCCTCAGGCGGCCTAGTCGCTGGGTGGGGTCGCCCGAAAGGTGGCCCCACTTATTTCAAAAAGGAGAACTAGATGAGCGCAAAAGTTATGGGGTCGACGCCACGCGAACATGTTACGCCGAGAGAAATGCGATGCGGTCAGATCGGAACGTTCAGATATGACGGTCAACAAATTCTCGCGCTACGGACTTTCTCCGAGATCGTTGATCTGAACGATGCCGCGTCAACATGGGGCCTTGACGCGTCCTATGATATCGAGTTGCTTCCGGCGGGGACCAAAATCGAAGTTGAGGCCGAGTAGAAGTAAAATCATGACGGGAGGAAACAAATGAAGGGCAGAATCAAAGCAGTAGTTTTGGGGCTCGTGCTTGCTCTTGCAGTACTCGTCGCAGTTCCGTCGTACGCGCAGACCGTTGCGTTGTCCGCCGCATTTACATTCAACAGCAGTTCGCAAATCGTGTCATGGAATGGGAGTGACCCGTCTAACCCGCCATTTCCGTATGAAATGGGCGCGATTAGCCTCAACTCCAGCTTCGGTGGCGGCTACGGTTCCGGACTTGACGTTCCGTTTCAACTCGGGTTCCTGAACAACGGATTTCTCTCACCGTGTAATCCGATAGCGTTCGGAGCCAAAGTTTGGACTAACGGCACCGGTACTCGCACCGGAGACACGTTCACAGTATCGGGCAGCACGACGTGCCCATACTTCACGGGCGAATGGGGCACCTATGAGAACAGCAACAATCGGTTGGACGGCTTTAGCGTGACGGCCAGCTACGTTCGCACTTCGCACACGGCGTGCCGCTACGGTCGTTGCACCACGTACTACACCGATACGCTGCAAGGCGGCAGCGGGGTGGTTACAGACAGCACGATCAACTAACTTGGATCGGCCCGGCCCTCCGCATGGGGCTGGGCTAACCTTAAAAAGGAGACGAACATGGCAGCGAAAACTAAGAAGGCTAAGAAGGCCACGAAAACGAAAGTAAAGAAAGCAAAGACTGTGAAGAAGACCTCGGCGGTCGATCCGATCTCAGAAGTTTCGGACACGGCATTCGTCAGTGACTACGAGGATCGACAGCTGGAGCAACAGTTCATCGAAGGCCTCGACGACCTTGATTTGAACGACGAGACCGATCCCTATGATCATGAATATGATTATGAGATCAATGAAGATGAGGACGAGCTCTAATGTGCGACGCGTGCAGACGGTCTAACTCGTCATCGATTGAGCAGCCGGAGCCAGCGATAACGAAACTTATTGTTGACTCCGTAGCCATCGAAAAGGATCGCGACCGCTGGCGGCGAGCCCTGAACGATTGCACTCCGGGCGGCAGTGAGTTTGCCCGAGACCCGGACTATTGCAAGAAGTACGTTCAAGAGCGCCGCGATTCTCTGTGGAAGTTAAACGTGAAGTTCGTTATGGAGAACCGCGATCTCCGCGAGGCTCTTGACGACGCGATCAAGACTTTGCGGCTCGTGCGCAACGGTGCCGAAGGGAAAGAGATTCAGACTCTAGCCCGAGACGTGGTCGACAAATTGGAGGAAATTCGTGTCGGAAGAGCAAAGCAAACGGAAGACCCCGGACCCGGGGAAGCATTTAATGCTATCGCTAGGAAAGAGTGTCTTTAGAATTGTTGGGTGCAGCTTGCTTCCGTTCAGTTTACCTGCGGCGGCTGCGCTGCTTGTTGAGGCGGAAATTCTCGGCATCGTGGAGGAGTTAGTTTAATGAAGCCAACGGTCATTCAGATTCGTAAGCACGCTCGCGTCTATATCGTCGAAGACAACGAGGAGCGCCTGAAGTGGTTCTTCGCTAAACTTCCCAGCGCGCTAATCTGGTACGAGAAGGACCCGAAGCTAGCGGTCGAGCAACTTTCATGGTTGATGCCCGAAAGCATGGACTGCATCTTTCTCGACTTCGACCTCGGGCCGGGGAATGTCAAGCATTCGACAATCAATGCGATACCGGTTGTCGATTTTTTGAACAGTAAGCTCACGTCGCGACGTGCGCAACGTAACATCGTGATTCACAGTCAGAACGCTCCGGGCGCATTCTGGATGAACACGATGCTACCCGGCGCAGCACGGTTGCCGTTCGGCGAATTTGATATTCAAGAGGTGCCCTGATGGCCGATCTTAGCTGGCCGTACGTCAAGGATGTCCATCCGACGCCAGACGAACGCGCTGAACGAGCGCTCAATTTGATTTTTGGACGGGATATGTGGAGTCCGTTCGCTAAATCTGTTATCGCAACCGAGATTCGCAACGCGATTCATGAAACTTTGAAACCGTACACGAAGGAGGAAGTATGAAGAACTTGAAAATACTGTTGTTGAAAGTTGGCGCAAATGTCGGCTCGGCGGATTCTGTGGTCAACGAAGAGCAGTATGAGGCGGCCATAAAGGAGTTTGACGCTCTTGAGGCCGCAGGCATCGAAGTGAAGATCGAGCAGGTTGAAACGGTCACTGTCGTCAAACCGAAGTCGAAGCGTGGACGCAAAGCAAAGAAAGCATTAAAGGAGCAATCATGAGACGTAAGAAAACAGAAGTAGACGTAACAAAACAGACGTTGGCAGCAGAAGAGCAGGGTATAACTCTTACTCCAAAGCACGGCGGCGCGGAGCCTACGCATTTCGATGACACATCGCGCCACACTGACGGCGTGATCGATCTGGACCCGGTGCAGCGTACGCAGTTCATTGCCGAGACATTGACCGACAAACCGAAGCGCAAGTACACGAAGCGCGCCAAGAAAGTCGTTGTCACGCCAACTTTCATTGACGGCGAAGCGATTCTCAGTGCTCGCATTCAGGAATTCACCAACTACGCTCTCGGGAAAGTGACGTTTGAGGACTTTTCGAAGCGTGACGACAAGTTCCGGCAGCTTGCGGAGCTCGCCGCCGAGATCAACAAATAGCTTGACAAGCGCCTCGCGTTCTGATAAGGTTGGAGCATGAAAATCGTACACGCACTAGCGATCATCGCCGTTCTCACGATACTGGCGTGGTCTAAAGCGCACGGACAAACGGTCATGCTCCCCTATCTTCCGCGAAGGAGTCGATCATGCAAATAACTTTCGCCGATCAGAGCGTCGAGTACATCCGGCAGCTTCGGACAAGCCGCAATCCGGCCAGCCCGAACACCCTGAAGCGCTACCAGAGCTACCTAGACGCCCGTTTGGTTCCCCAGATCGGTTCTAGGCAGCTTTCCGAGCTGACTGGGGCCGCCTGCAAGGCGTTTTTCGACCCGATAGCCGATAAACTCAGCGCGTCCTCCCTGAACGGTATCTATAACGTTCTTATAGGGGTTATCGACTCCGCCGTGGACGCCAACGGCAACCAACTCTACCCCCGACTCTGGAAAAAGTCGTTTTTGGACCTCCCTGAGCTGGTTCCAGGCGAGCAAAACACCCCTGAGATACCCCAAAAAACGCTAACGGAGGCGATTCTAGGGGGGTCTCCTGAGGATAAGCGCCTGTGGGCCTTCCTCGCAGGCTCCGGCCTCAGGATCGCGGAATGCTTGGCAGTACGGACCACGCCAGACGGACTCGGTAACTACTGGGATCGAGCTGCCGCGACCGTTACGGTCGAGGTTCAGCGCGATCTACGGGACCCCGACGCGCATCGGACGACAAAGACCGCCGCAGGGCGTCGCATCGTCGACCTGCCCCGCGACCTGAACGCGTTCCTCATTCGGACGACTCCGGAGGGAGCGTTTCTGTTCACCAGCAAGTACGACGGCCTCTACAAACGTCTCAAGAAGGCGATACCTGACGCCGGGTTTCACTCTTTCCGCCGTTTTCGGCTGACCCAGATCGCTGCCAAGAATGCGCCGATCACTTTGGAGCACTTCTGGTCCGGGCACGCGGCGGACGGCGTTCACGAGCGTTACGCCAAGTGGGCCACGAAGAACGAAGAGCGCCGTGAGTGGGCCGACAAGATTGGTCTCGGATTCGAGCTGCCGCAATGATAGGTACGATTGGCGCGCTCATCGTAATCGTGATTCTGGTTTTCCTGATCGTGACCGGGCCGGTTCGAAAAGACTAGGAGGAGCAATGACCGAAGACGAAAAGTGGTACGCTCAGCAGTACCCGTGGGAACTGGCCGATTGCGGGATGTGCCTCACCATGCATGCCGACTTTCAGTGCGAACATCACCCAGACTTATCGACGGCGGCGAGCACCGCTGAAATCCCGTATCCTGCTGAAAAAGTGTGGGGCAAACCAACGTTGGAAGACAAACGCGAGGAAGCTGTCGTGATCCGCGAGCAGTTCGCGCAGTACTACACGAAGACGAAAGCGAAGGAGCCGAAAGTCGTATTCGGGGAACTCGCAGAGCCGTCTAACGATTAAGGAGGACTGATGCTCAACCCAGCGCAAGCTAAACGACTGGCCGATCTTGAGAAGGAGTCCGTCAGGATCAGTTTTGAGCGGACTAAATATTCGTTCGCGAGCGACCCCAAAGGTTCCGCAGAGTGGGACCGACTCTGGACGGAGAGGATCGTTCTTGAGAAAGAGATCGAGCAGCTTCGAGCACTCAATACCGTTCGAACTGTATTTCCGACGATACCGTTAGAGATTTAAGGAGGAAGTATGAAGGAGAAAATCCGAGACGCGGTCGCCGACATTGCCGCCGATCTTGCGGATCGAAGGGGCCTCGGCGACGAATGGGATCAACTTGACGCCCAAATGCAGCACGACATCATGGATGAATGGGTCGAAATCATCGAGAGAGCTTTGGAGGAACAATGAAAGTCAAAATAACGTTTGAACCCGAAACTGTAGCCGAGTCCGCTGCCCTAAAACTTTTCAGCGGCATTCACGCTGGCGATATCTTCGAAAGCAACCTTGACCGGGCGCACAGACTGCTTGAAGCGCTCATCGGGGTTCTGAAACTGGCTATCGTACCATGAAAAACTGGTACAAACTTCGATACTCGTTGTCCGTTACAGGCTACGGCGTCATCGTCAGAGCGATAGATGTCGATGTTCTTGGCGACGATCTTGAGGACGCTATCTTTAACGCTCGGTTCCAACTGACGAAAATGTTTCAACTCGCCGAAACCAAACACGAACTCACACTTACCGGCGTCCGCCAATAGGAGGCGACATGGCAGTAAAATACGAATGCGACCGTTGTAAAAAGCTTCAAAACCAGCCCTTGCACCCACTCAGTCCTCGGGGCATCGATTACGAGGACGACTTCAGCGACTGGCGGCTTAACCAAATGTCGTGCCGCTACGATCTTTGCGAAAGTTGTCTCGTTCTGATTGCGGAAATTCTCAGCAACCCGAAGGCTATCGTGACGGTGCCGTCAATCGTCAAAACTGGAAATGACTACGACATATGATCACAACTACTAGCGCGACGGCCCAAGGAAACCGCACGTATCAAGAAGACCGTATCGTCATTGCCAAAGTTCCGTTCGGGACTCTTCTGGCCGTCGCGGACGGGCATGGCGGGTCTGAGACCAGCCATCATTTGGCGGATATTCTTGCTTCGACATGGACCGGCCTGTACACAAAGTGGGCCGGTGACCCTGTCGAAATGTTCCTCAAGAAAGTTTTCGTCGACCTCGATGCGGAAACTCGGTTTCGAGACGCGGGGTCGACCCTCAGCGTAGTGTTTGTTGACGAGATCGGTTCCAAGGCGGCTGTAGCGGTTTTAGGCGATAGCCCGGTGATAATTCGACAGACCCGTGTTCCGGACCCTCATAAAACTTGGGTTTCACCGGAGCATAATGTCCGCACCAACATGGTCGAGAGAGCAGCAGTACAACAGCGCGGTGGCTTCTGTTCAGGAGGGTATTGTTTCGCTCACTATTCCGAAAAAGGGCTGCAAATGACCCGCGCTTTCGGCGACATTGAGCTCGGCGGCATCCTAAGTCGCGAACCGGAGATTTTCGTTCACGAACTGAACAAACCGGCTTGTATTTTGGTCGCTAGCGACGGGTTGATCGACCCGACTCACGTCAACGGTGAACTTAATTACGAAACAATCGTGGATATGCTCGACGCCGGTGCGGAAGCTAAAGAACTGGTGAGCCGCGCAGTCAAAATGCAAACTAACGACAACGCATCGGCTATCGTTTGGAGAAATAAGTGAGCCACTTCGATCCACAATCGTTTGTCACAGGGCTGCTGCTGGGCGCAGGCGCGTTCGCTCTGCTCTCGGTTTACTTCACACTGGTGGGACCGCCGGAGATAAAATGAGATTACCGAACGGAAAAGAGACAATGTCAGTCGGCGACCTTCAAAAAGTTATGGAGGGCCTAGACGACTCTCTGCCTGTCGAAATTTTCCCGGTCGAGTGCAACGGCGACGAGCCCCACGGCGACGAGCCCCACGGCGACGAGCCCCACGGCGACGAGCCCCACGGCGACGAGCCCCACGGCGACGAGCCCCACGGCGACGAGCCCCACGGCGACGACCCCCACGGCGATTACGGG